>Ga0208648_1000163_pt1 | contig 72595 bp, 77 predicted proteins | sample AntAceMetag02UKL_FD_184772 | JGI IMG/M metagenome (GOLD analysis project Ga0208648, IMG submission 184772) | Saline lake microbial communities from Ace Lake, Antarctica - Antarctic Ace Lake Metagenome 02UKL (SPAdes) (version 2) | ecosystem: Environmental > Aquatic > Non-marine Saline and... | reverse complement strand
CGTTGGAGGTTTCAGGAACGCTCAATGGCCTTGTTCAGACGCCCGGAGGCTGCAAAGAATCACATTCGCGCCCTATTAGCAGAGAGCATTCTTCTGTGGGGTGACGCCACTCCAATACGTTTCACTGAAGTACGTGACGGATGGGATTTTGAACTGGTTGTGCGCTCCAGGGAGAAATGCAGTCCCGTTGGCTGCACGCTGGCGAGTGCGTTTTTTCCTGACACCGGTCGACATGAACTGAACATCTATCCCACGCTGTTCAATCAAGATCGGCAGGAACAGATTGAAACGCTGGCACATGAGATTGGGCATGTTTTTGGCCTGCGGCATTTTTTCGCCGATATCAGGGAGACCCGCTGGCGGAGCGAAATTTTTGGTGACCATTCGCCCTTTTCGATCATGAACTACGGTGTCGACAGTCGAATGACCAATAGCGACCGGCAGGACCTCAAAACACTGTACAGCCAGGTTTGGGCGGGTACTCTAACAAAGATCAACGGCACACCAATCCGACTGGTTCGGCCATTCAGTTCGCTGCGCGATCAATATCTGGCAGGAGATCTGTGGGCTATGCGGTAGTTAAAGATGCAAAACCATGTTGTATCTACACTTTGACAATAGCTGTCGAACACACCCTCACAACCAGTCTTCCAGCACCCGGTTGAAGGCCTCCGGGTTCTCGATGTTGGCCAGATGCGCCGAATCGGGTATTTCCTCAAAACGGGCGCCCGGTGTTTTTGCCGCCATATCCCGCATCACGGCAGCAGGTGCCGCAGGATCGTGGGCGCCACCCACATAGAGGACCGGCACGGCGATCGTTCCAAGGTCCTTGAGATAGTCGAGCGACAGCAGGCAGGCCGCGGATCCGGTATAACCGGCAACGCTGGTGGCCATGATCATGTCGCGCACGCCGGCCATCGTGTCGGCGTTTGACGGGTCGTTGCGAAAGCCTTCGGTGAACCAGCGCTCAAGCGTCGGGCTGGCCACGGCATGCATCCCGCCCGCCTGTGCATTGGCAATATTGGCGGGCCATATCTGCTGGTAGATATCAGGCGCATCGGCCCTGGCGTCACAACATACGAGCCGTTTGATGCGGTCGCCATGCTTCAGCGCCAGACCAAGCCCGGTCATGCCGCCAAGCGACAGGCCGACAAAATCCGCTGAAGCGATCTGCAATCGGTCCATCACTCCGACAACGTCATTGACCAGTCTGTCGAAATCATAGGGCGGGGTTGGCGCACTGCTGCGCCCATGGCCTCTGGTGTCATAGCGAAGCACCCGGTGCTTCTTCACAAGTGATGCAAGCTGCAAATCCCACATGCGGGAATCGTTCGCCAGGGAATTGGACAGGATCAGCCAGGGCGCATCGGCAGGGCCATCGACCCTGCAGGCAAGGTTGACATCACCCAGATCAATCTGGTGCTCGCCGTTTTCCAAAGTGCTCATTGTGCGGCCGCCGTTTCTGACATGATCGCCTGATTGACCTTTGGCATGACCTTTTCCGCCATCAGCACCATGGATTGGCGTCCCATCTCGACATCACTCCAGTCGTGGCCGGCATAGACCAGCTGGCCGAAATCGCCGACCTCGTCGCGAAATGCCAGGATCTGGTCGCTGACACTGTCCGGGTCCCCGTGGATGACCAGCCGGTCGAGGACATAGTCAAGCGTGACCGCCTCATCCGGCATGTTCTGGTCTTCCTTGAACAGGTTCAACCGTCCGCCCCGCTTCATTTTGGCCAGCAGCTGGCTGTAGTAGAGCACATAGGGGCTGCCCCTGTCGCGCGCATAGCGCCGGGCCTTGCCTGCATCCTCGCAAACGCAGATATTCTTGGCGATGCGCCAGTTTGCCGGGTCAGCCTTGCGGCCCCCCTGAGCGCAGCCTTCGACATAATTGGGCCAATGGGTCTTGACCCATTTGGGCAGCAGGAAATTGCCTGACATCGGCTCCCAGCCGCGCGCCGCCATGGCGGTGACGCCTTTCGAATAGGGCGCCACGACAGTACCGACGATCGGCGGATGGGGTGCCTGAAAGGGTTTCATGATCTCACCCTGGCCGATCTCCGGCATCATCGTCTTGCGGGTCGTCACCTGATAGAATTCACCCTTCAGATCGTAAGGGGCAGAGCCCTTCCAGATATCCAGCACCATGTCGATACATTCGACGAACATGGCGTTGCGGTCCTTGTCCAGATTGCCGAAGACCTCCGCATCGGACATCAGCCCGCCGGGTGAAATGCCGAACATCAACCGGCCTTCCAGCATGTGGTCGAGCATGGCCACTTCAGCAGCAACCCGCGCCGGATGGGAATTGGGCATGTTGATCGTGCCGGTTCCCAGCCGGATGTTTTTTGTTTCATAGGCAAGGCTTGCCATGAAGGCCACGGTTGACGTGATCACTTCGGCAAGGTCCGTCGTGTGTTCGCCGCAATAGCCCTCCACATAGCCAAGCCTGTCTGCCAGGAGAAAGGCTTCGCGGTCCTCCTTCATGGATTGAGCGATGGGTTTGCCAACCGGATGAATCGGCATGGTGAAAAACGAAAGGTCCATAATTGCCTCGACTGGTTTGGATTTTCGCGACCATACGAATGAAAACCAATCGGGTGTAATGATCATTTCTGATCCACTGCATCCGGTTCTCTGATGATGAGCCGGATGCCAATTCTGCAAGAACGGATTGCAAGGCTGCCCGGCGTATCGGTAACTCAGTCGGCTAGGCAATGGCGGCTAAAGTATAAAGCGCGCGATAGGCTGATTGGGTAGGCTGGCTTGGCTCTGATGCGCGTACTCGACGCCTGCATCATCCGTTTTTTGATCGCATGTATTAATTCGATGAATATTCAGATGAGTTCCGCCCGCATCCTGGCGACAGCCTGATGAAAAAGATCGGTCAGCCAGACGATACCCGGATCCTGGCTGCGATAGCCATGCCATTGCATGGTCTGGTCCAGCGGATCATTTTCAAATGGAAGAGCGATCATCTCGACAGGCATGTGGTGCAATGCCTGGCGCGCCAGAAGACCGTGCACTGTGGCAATTCGATCAGTTCCGATAACCAGATTGGCCAACGCAGAAAAACTGTAGGTGGTCACATCGATGCGCCGGTGGATCCCGCGCATCTCGAGGAATTGTGACTCAAAGGAAGTGGTGTTGTTGGGAGGCATCATCCGCACATGCCCAGCCGAAATATAATCATCATAGGTCAACGGTCGGCCGGCAAAACGACCCCGATTCCAGAAGATGCCGGAGAAATGATCCCTAAACAGCATCTCGGATGGATGATCGGGCGAGCAGAAGACAGGCGGCGCGATAAGCACATCCGCATCGCCGCGTTCAATCGCCAGATAGGGATGTTCGACCTGGGGCATCAGGCAGAACCGCACCGTTGGCGATTGTTCATAGGCAAGGGCAAGCACATGCGGCATGAGGACGGCCATAGTGTAATCCGACAACAGAATCCGAAACTCCCTTGTGGAATCCTTTGCGACAAAGGCCGGATCAATTGATACGGTTGCCTCCACCCGCACCAGAATATCGCGCACCGCATCGCGCATCGCCTCGGCGCGGGCAGTCAGTTCCATCTGTCGGCCGACCTGCATCAGGATCGGGTCATCAAAATAGTCGCGCAACCGGGTCAGCGCGTTGCTCATGGCCGATTGGCTCATGTTCATCTGTTCGGCTGCGCGCGAGACTGATTTGAGATTGAGCATATGGTCGAGCGCGACCAGCAGATTGAGGTCGAGTTTTTTAAATCGCATGGCTGGCTGCTTCCGTTGAAGCGTTAGTGGAATATCGAATTTGATTTCCAATGATGAACGCGTAAAAAATATCTGGAAACTGGTATCGGCTCAATTGGTGATGATGACCTTACTCCCGGAGAATTTTAACACATTTACGCCATCAATGCACACCATCAGAAATAACAATTTTGAAAATACTCCGACACTGTCTAATTTCTTGCTAATGGAGGACATTTGACATGAATATTATTGGCCCGGACGAAGTGGTCTTCGGCGTTGATGACATTGAAGCCTGTCGGCAATATCTGACGGATTTCGGCCTGAAACCGGTCGGGTTCAGCGAGGCTGGTGGTACATTCGAAGCACTTGACGGTACGGCGATGACCATCCGCGCCAAGAACGATCCAGACCTGCCTGCACCGTTGCCCACCGCCACGATGCTGAGGAAATCCATTTATGGTGTGACTGACATGGCCGCGCTTGATGAGATCGCTGCCGAATTGCGCAAGGATCGTGAGGTGCGCGTACTGGCCGATAGTTCAATTGAAAGCGTCGATGACAGCGGCTTTGTTTTGGGTTTTCAGGTCACCAGGCGGCGCGTACTCGACTTGCCAGCCGAACTGATCAACAGCCCCGGCGCACCGCCGCAACGCGGCGTAAACCAGATCGGCGCCGATCAGAACGCCGAGGCCCTGCCGCGTACCCTGTCGCACATTGTCTATTTCGTACCCAATGTAGTCGAGGCCGAGGCCTTTTACGTCAAGCGCCTGGGCTTTGTCCTGACCGATCGTTTTCTTGGGGGTGGCCCGTTCCTGCGACCCAAAGCTAACAGCGATCATCACACTCTGTTCCTCATCCAGACACCGGATTATATGCAGGGCCTGGAGCACCTGGCATTCCACATGCAGGGCCCAACCGAGCTGATGCTGGCGGGTTCGCGCATGGTCGCCAAGGGTTATGAGAGCTTCTGGGGGCCGGGGCGCCACAAGTTCGGCTCCAACTGGTTCTGGTATTTCAACAGTCCACTGGCAACCCATGTCGAATATGATGCCGACATGGACCTGCATGATGATGACTGGGTGGCGCGCGAAAGCCCGATGACGCCGGAAGCCTCGCAGATCTTTCTCTTCGAGAACCGCGAGAAATGGTCACCAAGCGGGCCGCCGAAGAAGGAGTGATCTTAGCGTGGCAGCGCCTATGCCTGAAAAACCAACAAGACCGGCGCAGCCATTGTGCCGGTTTTCTGATCTTGTGGATGGTGCATCGCGCGGTTTTGATCCGCTCGGCGAGGGCCGTGATACGATGTTCGTCACGCGACAGGGTGATCGCCTTTACGGCTATCGCAACAATTGTCCGCACTTTAACAATGCGCGGATGGCCTGGCGCAAGGATGCCTATCTCAATGCAGACGGTTCAAAGATCATGTGCTCTGCCCATGGCGCCCTGTTCCAGATCGCCAGCGGTGATTGCATCATAGGCCCGTGTCTCGGTCAAAAGCTGACCCGCGTTAGGCTGGCAGTGCACAGCGGCCAAGTCTGGATCGATATGCCCTATGCGCCGGGCCTGAACAAATAGCGCGCAGCCTATGACACATTGTCAACTGATGTAGATCAAAGTGCCTGCCCTGTTTTTGGGTATCCATGTATTTTTTCGCTTGCAATGAAGTGCGTGGATCACGTGATGGATGGGATGGCAAACAGGGCTGGGAGCCCGGCAATTGGACATATTCATGCGGTCAGGGGCGCCGTTGTGGATGTGCGCTATGATGTCCCGGATTTGCCTGCCATCAATACGGCGCTCGTCGTCGATTGGGACCACCCCGATCCGCTGGTACTGGAAGTCCACAGCCACCTTGATCTGAGAACCCTGCGCGCCGTCGCCTTTCAGGCAACCGCCGGACTGGCCCGCGGTGTGAAGGTGCGCTCCACCAGTGCGCCGGTTCGTGTGCCGGTCGGCGACGCGGTTCTGGGACGCCTCGTCGATGTGATCGGCACGGTGCGTGATCTGGGGCCATCGCTTCCCGACGATGTACCCAGGCGCAGCATCCATGCCTCGCCGCCACTGTTGAAAAGCCAAAGTGCTGCCACCGAAGTGTTCGAAACCGGCATTAAGGTGATCGATCTCCTGACCCCGATGGCGCAGGGCGGCCGGGCCGCCATGTTTGGTGGCGCCGGCGTTGGCAAGACGGTTCTGGTGATGGAGCTGATTCATGCCATGGTGGAAAAATACAAAGGCATATCGGTCTTTGCCGGCATTGGTGAGCGCTCGCGTGAGGGTCATGAGCTGCTCACGGAAATGCAGGGATCTGGTGTTCTGGAGCGCACGGTTCTGGTCTACGGCCAGATGAATGAGCCGCCGGGTGCCCGCTGGCGTGCCCCGCTGACAGCCCTCACCATCGCCGAATACTTTCGTGATCGCAAACACCAGAACGTGCTGCTGTTGATGGACAATGTATTTCGCTTTGTACAGGCAGGCGCCGAAGTCTCCAGCCTGTTGGGCCGCCTGCCCTCAAGGGTGGGATATCAGCCGACGCTGGCCACGGAAGTGGCCGGGCTGCAGGAACGTATTGCTTCGGTTGCCGGCGCCTCGGTGACCGCCATTCAGGCGGTCTATGTCCCCGCTGATGATTTTACCGATCCGGCGGTCACCACCATTTCCAGCCATATGGACTGTGTCGTTGTCCTGTCGCGCGCATTGGCGTCAGAAGGTTTCTACCCGGCAATTGATCCTCTTGCCTCGTCCTCGATGCTGCTGGATCCACTGGTGGTAGGCAAGGCGCACTACGACATTGCCGAGGAATCCCGTGAAGTGCTGGCCCGGTTCAAGGATCTGCAGGACATCATCTCGCTTTTGGGCGTTGAAGAATTGGGAGCGGCCGACAAGCTGATTGTCCGGCGGGCGCGGCGTCTGCAAAGGTTTCTCAGCCAGCCGTTCCAGGTGACCGAAGCCTTCACCGGAACGCCGGGTGCCTCTGTCAGCCGTGCCGATACGCTGGCGGGCTGTCGTGCCATTCTGGATGGCGAAGCTGATGATTGGGCAGAAAGCTCGCTCTACATGATCGGTACGCTGGAGGATGCACGCAGCAAGGAAATGGCTGCGCGCAGCGAGGAGGCTGCCAGATGAATTTGCACATTGTCACGCCATTGGCGGTCGTGGTCGACGAAACCGTGCAGAGCCTGCGGGCCGAGGATGCAAGCGGCAGCTTTGGCATCTGGCCGGGACATGCGGCGTTCCTGACCTCGCTTGTTGTCTCGGTGGTCAGTTGGATGACCCCTGATGGACTTTCTCATTATTGCGCCGTCCGCGGCGGCGTTCTGACTGTGACAGGCGGCGACAGGATCGCCATTGCCACGCGCGAGGCGGTTGCTGGTGACGATCTGGCGACACTTGATCAGACCGTGCTTGCAAGGTTTCGGGCCGATCTGGAAGAAGAGCGTATGGAACATGTCGAGGCAACGCGTCTGCAGTTCAGCGCCGTGCGCCAGTTGATCTCCCGCCTGAAGCCCGGTCAGGACCGGGAGACGTTTCGATGAGCGAGCCCGATGAAACCGATCCGCTGATCCGTCAATCCCGCCTGCGTCACGAACGGCATGAGCGATGGTTGCGTGAAGGCGACATGTCGGTCGGTCGGCGGCTGGCACAGATCGGCGTGCTGGGCTGGATCATCGTCGCGCCCATGTTGGCCGGTGTGTTTGTCGGGCGCTGGCTCGATGGTCTGTTGGGGTCTGGCATTTTCTGGACCGCGCCGCTGTTGATGTTGGGGCTGGCATTGGGCGGCTGGACCGCCTGGAAATGGATGAATGCGACATGATTGAACCCTTGCACTTTTTATCGCCACTGATTGCAAGCCTCGCCGTGGGTGTACTTTTGGGCATGCTCTATTTCCAGGCAGTGCGCCGTTGCGCCGACCTTATGGTCAAAGGTGAGCACGCGGTGCTGGCATTGGCTTTGACGATCGGCCGACTGGCGCTTCTGGGCGCGACGTTTTTCTGCGCGGTCCGTTTCGGCGCCCTGCCGCTGCTGGCCATGCTTGCTGGCACCCTTTTGGGGCGGCAATGGGTGATGCGGACGCAGCAAAGGCGCAGACCATGAATTCTCCGCTGGAATCCGTTGCGCTGTTTTATCTGGGTCCCGTGCCGATCACTTCAGCTGTTGTCGTGACATGGATCATCATGGCGGTTCTCGTCCTCGGGTCGATCCTTTTGACCCGACGCCTTTCGGTGACACCGACGGCGCGTCAGGCTGCGCTGGAAGTCTTCGTCGAGGCGATTGATGGCCAGATCCGCGATACGACCGGGGCTGCACCGGCACCCTATCGTGCCTTTGTCGGTACCTTGTTTGCTTTTATCCTTGTCGCCAACTGGTCGTCGCTGATCCCCGGTGTGGAACCGCCGACCGCGCAACTGGAAACCGATGCGGCGCTCGCCCTGCTGGTCTTTTTGTCAATCATCTGGTTCGGCGTGCGCGGCAGGGGATTTGGGGGTTATCTGAAGGATTTTGCAGCGCCCAATCCGGTGATGATCCCACTCAATATACTGCAAAGCATCACCCGGGTCTTCTCGATGTTCGTGCGTCTGTTCGGCAATGTCATGAGCGGCGTCTTTGTCATAGGCATCGTTGCTTCACTGGCCGGTCTGTTCGTGCCCATTCCGCTGATGGCACTCGAACTGCTGACGGGACTCGTCCAGGCCTATATTTTCGCCATTCTCGCCATCGTCTTCATTGCCGCAACAGTGGGTGAAAGCAAGCCTGCAAGCGATGAAGCAGCCTCCGGGCAATCTCAATGAAAGGATATGAAATGGAATATCTGAAACTTGCCAGCATCATCTGCGCGGCCTTTGCGGTTGCCTTTGGTGCGATCGGTCCTGCGCTGGCTGAAGGTCGGGCCGTGGCGGCTGCCATGGATGCGATTGCCCGTCAGCCGGAGGCAGCGAACACCATTTCGCGCACCCTGTTTGTCGGTCTGGCGATGATCGAAACGACAGCCATCTATTGCCTGGTGGTTGCACTTCTGCTGCTCTTCGCCAATCCATTGCTGGCCTGACATCATGAGCATCGACTGGTGGACCCTCGGCCTTCAGGCTATCAACGTCCTCATCCTGGTCTGGCTGCTCCAGCATTTTTTCTGGCGCCCGGTGGCAGCAGTGATTGCCAAACGGCGCAGTGACACACAGAAACTGCTGGACGATGCTGCGCAAAAACGCGCGCAGGCGGATGCCACACTTGCTGAAATGGAAAAGACTCGCGCCGGTTTTGCAGCGGAACGCGACGCGATCCTTGCGGCTGCCAAGACTGACGGCGAAAGGACAAAGGCGCAAGCGCTGGAAGCCGCGCGGATGGAAGCAGAGACCTTGCAGAAAGCGGCCAGGGCTGCGATCGCCCGTGATACGGCCACGGCACAAAGGGCCAGCGCCGATCAGGCCGCCACGCTCGCCGTTGACATCGCCGCGCGGCTCGCCGCAAGACTTGAAGGGCCTGCCGTAGAGGCAGCTTTTCTGGGGTGGCTGATCGATGCGATCAAGGCGTTGGCGCCGGCGGAAAAACAGGCTGTGGCAGGGGGCAATGGCACGCTTGACCTGGTCAGTGCTCTGCCGCTGAAGCCTGCCGAACAAACCCGCATCGAAAAGCAGATCATCGCTGCCTTCGGCACGCAACCGGAAATCACATTCCGGGTGGATCGTGCCCTGATCGTCGGATTTGAGCTGCGTAGTCCGCATTTCCTGTTGCGCAACAGTTGGCAGGCCGATCTGCAACGCATTTCGAAGGACCTGCGCGATGCAGCATGAGGGTGAAACCTGGTTAACGGCTGCGCGAGCCCGCATTGCAGCCACGCCGCTTGGCCCAATGTCCGAGCAGATGGGCCGTGTCGAGGAAATCGGTGACGGGGTTGCGATGATATCAGGCCTGCGGGATGTGCGGCTTGACGAGCTTTTGCTGTTTGGCAAGGGACAGTTCGGTTATGCTCAGGTGCTGGATGATGAACGGATCGGCTGTGTCCTGCTTGATTCAGCCGTGCAGATCGAGGCCGGTGATAGCGTGCGCGGCACCGGTGATGTGGTGCGCGTACCGGTGGGCGATGCGCTTTTGGGCCGTATTGTTGACCCGCTTGGCCGACCGCTGGACGACAAGGAAGCGATCATGGCGGCTGCCAGCAGCCCGATCGAGCGCCCGGCCCCTTCGATTGTTGAACGCGATCTGGTCTCAGAGCCGGTGCAAACCGGCATTTTGGTGATGGATACATTGTTCGCACTGGGCCGTGGACAACGTGAACTCATTGTCGGGGACCATTCGACCGGCAAGACGACGCTTGCCGTTGATACAATCATTGCCCAGAAGGCCAGTGACATGATCTGCATTTACGTTGCCGTCGGTCAGAAAAGCTCCAGCGTCCGCCGTGCCATCGATGTCCTTCAGTCCAGAGCGGCTTTTGAGCGTTGCATTGTCGTCGTTGCAGGCTCTTCAGGTCCGCCCGGCCTGCAATGGATCGCCCCTTTTGCCGGCTTCACGATGGCCGAATATTTTCGCGACAGGGGTCAGCCCGCGCTTGTGGTCATTGATGATCTTTCAAAACATGCCGCCACACACCGCGAGATAGCCTTGCTCACCCATCAGTCTCCGGGTCGCGAGGCCTATCCCGGCGATGTCTTCTACGTGCATGCGCGGCTGCTGGAGCGGGCCGCAAAACTGTCAAAGGCAAAAGGCGGCGGCTCGCTGACGGCGCTGCCGATTGCCGAGACGGATGCGGGCAACCTCAGCGCCTATATTCCAACCAATCTGATTTCGATCACCGACGGACAGATTGTGCTCAATAGCAAATTGTTCCACGAGGGTCAGAAGCCGGCTGTGGATGTGGGGGTCTCTGTGAGCCGGGTCGGCGGCAAGACCCAGGCTCCGATCCTGCGCGACGCAGCGAAATCGCTGCGGCTGGATTATGCACAGTTTCTGGAAATGGAAATGTTTACCCGCTTTGGCGGAATGCCCGATAATCGCGTGCGCCGGCAGTTGACGCGCGGCGAGCGGATAAGGGCAATCCTCAAACAGCCGCAATATGCACCGCAGCGTCTGGCCGATGAAGTGGCCATAGTACTGGCTGTGCAGTCTGGTCTGCTCGATTCATTGCCACTTGATGCAGTCTCGGATTTCCGCGCGCTCTTGCCGCAAGCACTCGACGACAATGCGCCGCAGGCCGTCCAATCGATCTTGCAGGCGGGGACACTGGATGACGGACAGCGGGAGGTTATGATGGGCGCCATGGAGGCGCTTGCCAAATCGCTTTCTGCCAATGAGGACGCCGTCGGGACGGCCTCAGACAATGTGTCAGGGGGCAATGCATCTGAGAGCGCCACATGACCGGGCGTCTGGCCGATATCAGCGCCCGGCTGGAAGGCATTCGCCAGCTTGGCACCGTGGTCAATGCCATGACCGGCATGGCGGCGGCGCGTGCGCGCCAGGCCCATCAACAGATCATCTCTGTGGACAGCTATGCGGCGACCATCACCGCGGCGATGGGCCAGATCATGGCGCCCATTGCAACGCCTCCGGTTCGCCAGAGCGCGCATCCTGATCCGGCGCTGCTCGTTTTCTGTGCTGAACAGGGATTCGCCGGCGCATTCAGTGAGCGTGTGATCGACGCAATTGGGGAGGACCCGGGTGTCCGGAACCTGTTCCTGGTCGGCACAAGAGGTAAGGCCATTCTTGCGGAAAAGGGGATCACACCCGTGTGGAGCGCGGCCATGCCGTCACATTCGCCGGGTATTCCAAAATTTGCCGACACCGTCCTGCGGGCAATTTACCAGCGGATCGATGCGGGTGGCATTGACCGTCTGGATGCTCTCTACACCACATGGCAATCCGGTGTGCCGACGGTGGCGCGACGCCGGCTTTTCCCAATCGATCTGGCGTCGCTACCCATTCGAGAGGGCGACGCGCCTTTGACAAACCTTCCGGATTTGGCCCTTATATCGTCGCTCAGCGCGGATTATTTCCACGCCCTGATCTGCAATGTTGCGCTCTATGCCTTTGCCGCTGAAAACGAAGCGCGCATGGCGGCGATGTCATCTGCCCAAAGTCAGATCGAAAAGGAATTGACCGAACTTGCGGCCATCGAGAGGCGTGTTCGCCAGGAATCAATCACGGCGGAGATCATTGAGCTGGCCACCGGCAACCGGGCAAGCCGCGAAGCGGCCTCCAGGTCATAAAGCGGATTCAACTCTCGATCAGCCGCTTGCGTTCTTCAAACTCGGCCTCATCAATATCACCATTGGCCAATCTCTCCTTGAGGATGGTGATGGCATTCTGCCGCGTTGATGATGAACCAAGCCCACCCGTGCTGATGCCGAAAAAGCGTAAGATCAAAACCGCTGCAACAATCGACAGGGTAAGAAAGGCGATGAAGAGAATTGCTCCGAACACCATTCCGAAGCCTCCCCAATGGGAGCCGCTCCACATCATGCCGTGCCCATAAAAATCCTGGCTGAGGCGTTGTGACGTGGAGTCCTGAGCAAAAGCCAGTTGCGGGCTGGCGACCAGAAATGCGGTACCGGACAATGTTCTCGTCAATTTGCGGCTGTTCATCTGATTTCTCCATGCAGCGACCGGTCATGATGACCTCCAGTGCGATTTTACAATGCAATATTGACGCATGTTTGCATTGATCTGGAGCAATATCCTCACCACATGAATAGCTAAGATCAGAAAATATTCACTCGCTCGGTTTCAACAACGTTGGTCCTTGGCGACAAATCTGTCCACAATCAGGAAACAAACATGATGGCCTATACAATCAATCGTCTTTTTGATGCTGCCGACTTTGACGACATAACCAACCGCACCCGGGCGGCCCTGGCGGAAAAGGGTTTTGGCGTTCTGACAGAAATCGATGTGAAGGCAACAATGAAAAAGAAACTTGAGGCTGAAATCGATCCCTACCTCATTCTGGGTGCCTGCAATCCAAAAATGGCTTTTGAAGCCATTAAAATCGAGCCGCGCGTGGGTGCAATGTTGCCCTGCAACGTCATTGTCCGGCAGGTCGGCAGCGGCGTGGAAGTCAGTGCTATTGATCCCGTGGCGTCGATGACGGCCATTGACAATGAGGCCTTGCAGTCGGTGGCTGGGCAGGTGCGTGATCTGCTGGCTGAAGCAGTCAGGCAAATCTGACGAAACCCGCTGTTCTGCTGCCTTGAAATTTTGCAGTCAGCATCTCATCAGCCGCTTGGTATTATATTTGGCTGGTGGGACAGCCTGATCCCGCATTTGAGGATACGCCTGAGTAAAAGCGCCCTCTATACTGAGCTGTTTCATTGTATTAACCAACCCGATTCAGTTAATCTTATTGTTTTGCGACTACCCATGTGAAATGATCAGGTACAATGCGCGCAATCTGAAAAAGCTCGAAATTGACGGCCCCGATGGTTTTTCACATCCGGCGGGCACCGATTTTGATTTTGCGCCCGAAATTCAAATTGCGTGGTGCAGGTATTGAACTCCACAGGCAAGAAATTGAATAGAAAATTGCCTCGGGTCAGTTCCTCGAGTCTGATCGCCATTGTCCTGATCGTCGTCCTGGCATTCTATGCAGACCTGCAAAATCGCAATGCGGCCGAACAGGCATTGCGTACAACAGTGCATGATCATATGAGCATTATTCGCGCCAAGCTTGAGGGCAATATCAACGCCAACATCCATCTGGTGCGCGGTCTCATCTCAACATTGAAGACGGAACCGGACATGCAGCAAGACCGGTTTGCCGACCTTGCATCCAATCTGTTTACTGAAAATTCCCAACTTCGCAATGTGGCAGCGGCACCGGGACTGGTGATTTCATTGATGTATCCCATTGCCGGCAATGAAAAGGCCATTGGCCTGGATTATCGGGCGAACGAGATACAGCGTGCAGCAGCCCTGAAGGTCATGGAGGCGGGTACAGCAGTGATGGCCGGACCGGTTGATCTGGTGCAGGGGGGCCAGGGACTGATCGGCCGCTTTCCGGTGTTTAATCAGGTCAATGGCAGGGAAGAGTTTTGGGGACTTGTATCGGCTGTCATCGACGTCGAGTCGCTCTATCACGAAAGCGGTCTGCATGATCCGGATCTGGGTCTTGATATTGCGATCGTTGGCAAAGATGGAGCAGGGGCATCTGGCGCACAGTTCTTCGGACCTGAGCATGTACTGGGGTCCCGCCCCGTTGTCGTCGACGTCTCGCTGCCCAATGGCTCCTGGCGATTGGCAGCTGTTCCCAAAACCGGTTGGCAACAGGATTTTTATGAACTCTGGTTTCAGCGGGTGCTTATCGCTCTCGCTGGGTTTTTTATCCTATTACCCATATTTATCTTCGGCAGACTTTCCCAGCAACGAAAGAAGGCGATGGATGATCTGCAGGTTCGTGAGGACAGGTTGCAGCAGGTGTCCCACCGTCTCGAGATGGCGCTTGACGCATCGAAAGTCGGGGTTTGGGAACTGAATCTCGAAACCAGAGAAGTACACTGGGACAGCCGCATGCTCGAAATGTATGGCTTGCGCTCAGATGCGCCACCGCCGGAGCCACGTGACTGGTTGAATTGTGTCCATCCCGATGATCTCGGCCGCGTCAAGGCAGAATCTGAACAGGCTGTGGCCACGCGGGGTCCGTACCAATCCGATTTCAGGATTGTTCTGGGCAATGGGGATGTGCGCAATATCCGGTCAAAAGGCGCATTTCACGACGATGGGCCCGGCGCGCGCTACATTGGCGTCAACTGGGACCTGACGGCAGATATGCGGCTGCAAAACGCCCTCAAACAGGCCAAATCCGAGATGGAACGCCGCAATAGCGAACTCGAGAAAACCAAAGCGCAAATTGAACATATGGCCATGCATGACAGTCTGACAGGACTGCCAAACCGCAGGTTCCTGGATCTTGAACTGTCCAACTCCGCGCTGAGTAGAAATCTGGACTCAGCCGTTCATGCCCTGCTGATTGTTGATCTGGACCGATTCAAGCAGATCAACGACACCTACGGCCATGCTGCCGGTGATGCCCTGCTGGTACATGTGTCGCAGATATTGTCATTGCTGGTGCGACCATCAGAGTTTGTCGCGCGGATTGGCGGCGATGAATTTGTCATTGTATGCAAACAGGATAGGGACAGTGATCATCTCAACTGGTTGGCGGAATCCATTGTGGAACAGATGCGCCAGCCGATGATTTACGAAGGCAAAGAATGTCGATTTGGCGTCAGCGTGGGAATTTCGACCGCTGGTTCGAGTGCGACCGAAATGTCCCAATTGCTTGTTAATGCTGATCTTGCGCTCTACCGAGCCAAGAGCACGGGCCGCAATCGCTTCGCATTCTTTACCCCGGAATTACAGGCCAAAACGCTGCATACCAAGAATCTTGCAGATGAAATCCTGCGGGGCATCGAGGAAGGGCAATTTGTCCCGTTCTATCAGCCTCAATATACCGCCGGCAATCTTGCCATTACCGGCGTTGAGGCGCTGGCGCGCTGGCATCATCCTGAGCGTGGCATCCTGACGCCCGACAAATTCCTGTCTGTTGCCGAGGAGTTCAATGTCATGGCAGCCATTGACCGGGTGATCCTCAGGCAGACATTGAAAGATATGAAATTTTGGTCCCTGCAAGGGCTTGATATCCCTCATGCGTCGGTCAATGTGTCAGCCCAGAGACTGCATGACTCGGAACTGCTGGAAAGCCTGGAGGGATTGAAAATTCCGCCCGGCACGCTGTCTTTCGAGCTGGTGGAATCCATCTTCCTGGATGATTGCAGCGATGTCGTGGTGCGCAATATAGAGCGCGTAAAGGAACTGGGTATCGATATCGAAATCGATGATTTTGGTACCGGTCATACGTCGATTATCAGCCTGTTGAAGCTGAGTCCCCGCCGTCTGAAGATTGATCGCCAACTCATCACCCCGATGATCGAATCACAGGCCGCCAGAAACCTGGTGAAATCGGTCGTGGAAATCGGAAACTCGCTGAACATCGAGGTGGTGGCCGAAGGCGTGGAGACCCTGCGTCACGTGCGGCTTTTACAGCGCATGGATTGCGACATTCTTCAGGGCTTTGTATTCGGTAAGCCCATGTCTTCGCAGGACCTCGTCAACCATCTGAGAAAGCCGATGGGGCTGACAGCATGAAGGTCTGGATTGCTCCTGAATAGCGGTGCAAACCCCGATTCATACCCGTTGATCACCGGAAAGAACATGCGCGTTTGGTTGTTGCTTACATTCCTCTGCATGATGGCTTTCTTGCAGCCCGCCATTTCACAATCCGCTGTATGTGATCCAAATTATGCAAACCCGCCCTGCGTGCCGATTGCCCGCGACGTCGATTGTGACGGTGGCAATGGCAATGGTCCAGCCTATGTCAAAGGACCTGTGCGCGTTATTGGCCGGGATATCTATCGACTGGACAGGGATAACAATGGAGTTGGCTGCGAACCGAAATAATACCAAGTTGCTTTGCCATGGGGTATTACAGCGTAAAGCCACCCTTTACCGAAAGTCTTCCCGTACCCCATGCGTTCGCTGACAAGAAAGCTTCTGGATATACAATCGTCTGTCGACCGGTCCGGAAAATATGCCCTTATCGATTACCCCAATTATCTTAATCCCGGCGATTCGGCGATATGGGCCGGAACACGTCTGACGCTTCAGGAGAAATTTGGCCATCCGCCAAGTTACGTGTCGAGCCTGCGAGGCTTTGATGCAAAGCGTTGCCGGGAGGCAATCGATGACGGTGCCGTTTTTTTTCTCGGCGGCGGAAGTTTTGGAAATCTGTACGGTAAGCACCATCAACGACGCCTGAGCGCCATTGAAAAACTGGCCGCAAACCCGATCATATTGTTGCCTCTGAGCCTGGCTGAGCAGGAGACCCCTGATATGGGGCATCGAAGACAAACGGCGGATGTTCTTGCTTCTCACGGAAATGCAACGGTTTTTGCGCGCGAAAATATGACCCGGAAGAAACTCGTCAACCATTATGGGATTGATGCCGTCCTGTGTCCGGATCTGGCGCATATGCTCGCTGCACCCCGAATCGTCCCCACCCGGAGCAGCATCCAGATCTATCGCAAGGACGCGGAAAGCCTCGGAGAGAAAAGCAGACAAGTCCATGCAGGGAAGGACATTGGCAAAGACTGGTCAGATCTTGCCCGGCTGAGGCTGCTCAACAAAGTGGGCAAAGCAGCCTTTCTGGTTCCCGGTCACCGCCTGAAACTGCGGTTTTTTGATTTTCTTGCGATTGGTAAATTGCAACTTGCTCTGGATTTGGTCGGGTCTGGAAAGATGGTCAGAACCGACAGATTGCATGCCATGATACTGGCCAATCTGCTGGGCCGTGACGTGATTGCTCACGACAATGCGACAGGAAAACTGGGTTCATATATAGCGACATGGCGGGAGAATCTGCACCGGGTGACTGTGCAGTAAAGCAAACCACTCTAATCGAAGAACTGCCGCGTCGTGGGGAAGTTTGTCCGGTTTTCCTGGATTTTTCGTGCAATGTTTCTGTGATAGCGTAAATTATTGATCATCCGGGTCATGAGGTCATTTCCGCGCTGGGCGTTGCGGCCCTGATGGAGCGTGCTGGAAGCAGGATCGGCGTTGCGTGGCCAGGCGACCGGAGGATCGATGATCTTGGTGCATAAACGGTTCGCCCACCAACGTTTCAGATCCGCATCAACGGGCAAAAAAAAGGGTATCGATTTGTCTGCCAGATGGCGGGCCGCCGATCGCGTGACCGCATAGGCAATTGTCGACATGGGTATTTTCTCCACGGAACCGATGGCGTGTTCTGTACCAAGTGGGCGAGGGTGCATGATCGGTTTTGGCTTGTTCGAATAAAGCCGCAAAAGGTCCCAATCCAATGGGCCATTTTCAATACTCTTGAGGATATCGCCAATCCCGGGCGCAAATTGCACATCGTCTTCAAATACGAAAGCCATCGCAGAATCACCTTTGGCAATTTGGCGCCAGACGTTGATATGCGAAAGATAGCAGGCAATTTCACCGGAATTGATGTGGTATTTGATTTCAGGCGGATTTGCTTTCGACGCAACGCGTTCCATCTCCTCGTCTGTAAGATCAAGATGATCAACAGCGCTGGTTCTGGTGAATGCAATTCCATGGGAAGCGAACTCCGCTTCGGACTGCTCCAATCGTTGCCTATGCCGATCAACGTTGATCAGAAAGAGGGGAGATGACAATTCCGGCATGCTGGCAACCTTATGCGCTTCTGCAGTGATAACCTGCCAACGCATATCCGGATACGATGCAGGGAAAGACCAACTTATAAAAAAGCCCGATGGCGGGGTGCCGACTAAAACTATCGGATGTTTACTTATCAGAAATCATCCCACAAGACGATATTTACATTGAATTATCCAGCCATTTCCGCGCAAAGGCTTACCCTCAGACCCGAGATTCGCGCTGGTTCGGCGCGCGTTTACGCCAGTGCCTTCGATAGAGGTATTTGCAATGATTGCAGGTAGTCAATTTACCACAATGATCAATTTCGCAGGTGACCGGCTTTTCAAAATTATGCCAGATTCGTTCCAGATGGTCTGAGTGTGATGACTTTACATAGATCAGATCACCCTGCCTTGCGGTGCCGCTGAAAAACTGTGCCAGTTCCGCATAGGTTTCAAACATGAAAAGCCGATCGGGATAGTCAGGGAGCAAGCGGCGAACACGTTGTGCATGATTTCCAAAGAAAATGACAATATCGGCTGCATCAAGCGCCAGTTTCGCCGTTTCAACATATTTGGATCGAGCGCTGCCTTTGTAATCTGAAATCGTTCCTATGACGGCCACTTTGCGAAGGGCCTGTGCCGTCTTGAGTGTTGCGATGCTGGAAGGAATGGTCCAATACCCGGCTTTGAAGCAATCCAGAATGAAGGCCACACCGGCTTTTTCATGGAGGGAATCCTTGTAGATTTCCGGCTGAACTTTCGTGACCGCGGAGGCGGCGACTTCGAGCGGTATGCCCATGGCGCGCGCACCAGCGATGGCTGCCAATAGGCTCGTGGTCCAGCGCATTCCAATCAGGTTGGAATGAACGGCAACCTGATGCCCTGCCTCTTCAACGATCATGTTGAGGCGTTCGGGCCAATTGAAAGATGCATGAACAAGCCGGATATCGGCTTGTTCATGTTCACCAAAGGTGATGATTTTTGCTGCCGTTCGCTCTTTCATGGCCGCAACGAGCGGGTCGTCAAGATTCAATACAGCAGTGCCATCTGCAGGGAGCGCTTCAACCGACAGCCCCTTCACCGCAGCAATGTTTTCCATCGATCCAAGTGATGAGATGTGGTCCATTCCGATGCGCGTTACAATGGCTATGTTCGGCTGAATAAACTGCAGACAGGAGTTTATTGCATCTTTGCTGTGCCCGCTTGTCTCCTGAACCCAGCTTCGCGCCCCGGTCGGACACTTCAGGAAAGCCCCGCGAATGCCGTCCGGGTTGTTTGAGCCGGACCCGACATAAACGACGCCCTGACTGCGGGCAATTTCACCCAGCAGACGGGTTGTGGTCGATTTGCCGACACTGCCGGTCACGGTAACGATGTGGTCGAACGTGCGATTGCTGCGGCGTTTTTCGGCCAATTTGGCTTTCCAACCCAGCCGCAAGAAGCGGATACGCTTTCGCACGGCGCCATCATGTGCAGTGAATGTGTCTTTGACCTGTCTTGGCAGGGAGCCAAAAAAATCACTCAAACCAGGCTCCCATCTGATGCGCATGAAAATCGCCAATGTGATGATGGGGCGTCGAAAAACCATATGCCGGTATGCTGGCCTTGTACCGCCTCAATGCCATTGAAACCCGCCCCATTTCATATTGTGGACACCGGTTCGTTACTTAGTCAAAAAATCGGACTGTAGCCAGTATTATTGTTGTCGCGCTGACTGTGCCACATACTTTTTGTCTCTATTATTCTGTACTCTGCGCTGTCAAAACAGGCCTTAACTGGATTTACTGCTCATCCATCCCATGCGAAGAGGAAACCGGCATGTAGAGATCCTTATCTGCGTGCTGGTGAAGCGTTCCTTCCATGCTTGCTTTCCAAGCATCAAGTCCAGTTTGTGATAGCCGTTTGAAATTGCAAGATTGCAGAGTTCCATGGAGATAATCCATCCGGGTGACAGTTTTGCCCATTCAGGGTTATGGGTAATTTTTGACAGGAAGACTGTATCGCCGCGGGCAAAAAACAGCACACTGGAAACCCACTCCTGTCCGCATGTCAGCCGCAACACCGATGCTTCCCCCTTTTGCAGGCAAGTCCCGCAAAAGTCCTGAAACCAGTACTCCGCTTCCGCCGGCACGATCCAGTCGGACCTGCCTTCATCTTCACCGACCCATTGGCGTTTTCTGTCGAAAATCCTGCCTATTTCAGACCTCATTTCCGCCGGGTCTACAAGCTGTTCCACGCAATAGCCCCCAGATTTCGCCAAAAGACGCTGCAAGGAATGGAATCTTTGCCTGCTTTTTGCCGCCTTTCTTGCAAGATAGTCATCCCAATCGACATAGGTGGAAATATCCATCACAGGGCTTGACGTATTTGCCAACTGCGGGATGTCGAGAGCGCGTAACACGCGATCCAATGCGGATCCGTCGCGTATAAAATCGATTTTCAGTTTGCGTGCGAATATGTGCTCATGAAGATGATCATGGAAAAGTGCCGCAATTGTCGGCAGGTCGGCCTCGGGGCTCAGTAAAAGGTCATCATAAAGCGGCGTTTTTGAATTCAGCCATTGGAATACAAATGTTCCCAAAAAGAAATCGTATCGACGCAGCATGGGTGCCGCAAAAACCAGGCTTTCATCTGCATCAAAAATCATGAAAACATGAAGGCGAAAACCCCGGTCATTGCTGTAGCGGTCCCAATTGCATCGGATTGCAGCATATTGGGTAAAGAGCGCTTCCGGTCCCATTTTCGCGTTGAGGGTTTCCCACTGCCTTTCATAGGACGCAAGCGCGCCCATTGACGCTATAACCTTGCAGGAATGGGCGTCATTGACGGATGCCATCTGATCAACGCCTGAAAAATCTGGAAATCGAAAGCGGCCATTTGGGTCGGGTCTTGCACACGTCGGCAATGGTGTCGAATTGGATATTCCTGCTCAACAATTGCCGTTCGCGGTGCATCAGCCTATCCATATCATCTGACACAATCATCATGCGAATCCGTGATGGGCCCGGGCCGAGATTTCCATAGTCGGGATCAAATGTCGCCAGCGGTACCAGCCATCCTTCTTCGAAACCGTCCCGGCAGATATCAAGAAATCGTGCGAGGGCGCCACCATAGTGACAAAAGGCAAGGCGTGCCGTCCCACACCGGCCTTTGCCAAATCGGCGCGTATGGTCATGAACAAACGCTGTGCTGGATACGGGACGGAAATTCAAGTCGACCACAAATGCCGCGCCGGTGCGATCGAGCAGGACATCCACCCCGCAGGCGCCTCTGAAGCCTTTTTGAGCCCCGGCACATACAGCATTGCGCGCGGCATCAACGGCGACGGCCGGTGGTTCCTGCGCTGCATCGATCAGACTGCCTGCGTGGATTCCATTGGGAAAACAGATCTGCTGGCTGGCACCGCCATAAAGAACGGTCCCGTCAGTCAGGACAGCAAACTGAATGCACCAATTGCCTACGGCTTCGATATATTGTTCGGCTATGATGTCCGTCGCATCGAGAAATTGCGCCGCTGTGCGCTTGAGGTGGCGACGCTTGCGGCACACATAGACAGCAGCACCTCCCGTATTGGGCGCATTTGTAGCCACTTTGAGAACGATCGGCACCTGCAGATCTTTGAAATCGTTGGCAATGTGTTGGTTTGCTGAAAACCGTGCTGCAACATTTTTTCTGTCTGCCAGTGTCGCGATATTTTCCTTGTTGTTCAGGAACTGGAGTAGGTCATTGCTGACCAATACCGGCCTGTACATCAGATCGTCATCGTTTTGGGAATATGAAAAGGCGGCTGTCTGCCCAAGTCCCGTACGCTCGCGTACCCGGGCTTCATATTGGAGCGCAGTCAGGTAGGTTTCCGTATTTCTGGCAATGGATACACCACAGGCCGCCATGGCAGACAGACCCGCCGGAGCCATGACAGACTTGTGGACAAGGAGGGGCAGATCGCCGGCACAGGCGAGAAGGTGCCCCGTATGGGATTCGATGCCATGACTGTTGCCCGGAACCCATTTTGTTGCGGATTCCGAAAGCCGCGTGGCCAGAAAGGAGCCTTCCGGGTAAATCGTATCCAGGCTTTTCAACGATCAGGCTCCCTTTCGGCTGACGTGCAGATAGCGGATCTGCCTTTTGAAACGCTTGAAACGCCGTGACATTTCAGCCGTCCTGAAAAGGCGTTCCCGGCGTTTCTTTGCCGAATAGACCGCCAGCGCGCGATCAATGGCCGAAATCAGAGCGTCCTGTCCACTTTCGAGGGCGGCATCGCGCAGATGCTTCATGTCCGAAAGGGAACCCTCTCCTGTAACCTCCAGCGCTGTTTTCGACGAATCGCCATGGGCATAGGTGGGTGACAGGCTGCGCGCATCGAGCAGGTCCAAAGCCTGCAGCATGAAGCTGCAATTGGCGCAGACGCCGCAATTATCCCCGGAAAAATTGCAAACCCGCAAATGGTTCATAAGTGCAGGAACTTTTACAATCCGGTCGATCTTGGCCAGTCTGTGGACAAGGCCATGATGCTCCACCTGCATATCCTGCGTACTCCACAGAGGGTCGAGCGCCGGGTGTGAGCCCCAGCGTCGATTCCAGGATGACTCGTCCGCCGATGAGGCGATGAGGACATGGTCAAGGCGGTCTGACAACAGGTGGCCGACCGCAGAGAGAAGTGCACCGTGATATTCGACCCAGCCCACAAAGCTGTCTGAGACCCGTCGAATATCGGTGGTGATGACGATCTGCTCAATGTCGAAGGCCTCGGCGACCTTTTTCGACAGGTCACGAAGGTGATCAGCCTGTTCATGATGCTCCGGATCGACATCCGCACCGATCAGGGTCACAAGCGCGTCGAGCCCGTCGCACCTCTCCATCAATGTATAGGACGAATCGACCCCGCCGGAAAAAAACACGGCCGTTCGCTGCGAGGTTCTTCTGACCGGTCTTGCCACAGGTGACGTGATGGAGATCACCCGGTAGCCCGGATACCAGGCACACAGAAGGGCTTGTATCGTGTTGCAGCGGTCCAGCAGTTCTGCATCGACCTCGGCATCAATGACCAGATCCACACCGAGCTCGAGAGCCGGGACCAGCCCCATGCACAGCAGCGCATTGCCGTTTCGTTTGAGGGGCGCGCCATTGGAGGAAAAGGAAACGGTGCGGCTGGCTGACGGGCCCATTTTGAACAGCACATTGAGCGAGTGAAGGGCCGACTCATCAGTGCCGACCGGCTCCGAAAACGACAGACAGAGCGGAGGTCTCAGGCTCATCATCTGTCCTTTGTTTCAATGAATGGCGGCGATGCTCTGGATCTGTCCATAAAGCATATACGCAAAAGTGTGAAACGGTTTTCAGCCTTCCAAAGTGGCGCCTTTTCGTCATTGCTGTTGCAGGAAACGGTCAAAGAAGGCTGTCAGTTCACCATAGGCATCAAGCGGAAGAATATGTGCGATATACTGGTCCGGCCGCACGATGACCATGCAGCCCTGTTTCCGGTCGATGCCGCGCATTTCGAAAATGTCGTTGCCGCCTTTCAGGTCTGGACAGAAAGTTTTCTCGTAGTCGCGCAGCCCGTAGTGGCCCTTGGGAGGCACAAGCAAAGCGGGCATGGCCTCCAGATCAAGCAGGCGATGGTCCTGCTGGAGAACCGCCCGCACATCGATCACGGAATCAATATCGCAACCCGCAGGGGTATATTTTCTGACGGGTGAATCAGGCGATAGGGCAAGATAATCACACAGTGCGCGTAAGGTTCCGGAAGTGGCGGCAGGATCCTGATCGTCGCAAAAGGCAAACACACGCCAGCGGCCATCGGCCTTGACCGTGTGGCCGAGCTGTACCGGCCTGGCGTCTGCCAGACGGATGGCTGGCGCTGAGTGGAAGCGTTTTCCGATCACCAGGCCTTGGGCGAGCTTCTGGTGTGTCGGCGCACCCGTGATGAGAGACGCTGTATAACGGGTCGCCGTTCCCGCGGTATAGTGTCCATGTCGGACGAAATAGGCTTTGACCTCCTGCGGATCAACGCCGTCGCCCTTTGAATCTGCTGTTGATTTCACCGGTGCGCTCAGCATTCTTGCCCAGTCGCGATCGAAATCAATCAGCTCTTTGGCAATCGCCTGGCGTTCAGCCGAATAGCTGTTGAGCAATTGCGGTGGGCTCCGTCCTTCCAGAACATGGGCCAGTTTCCAACCCAGATTGAAGCTGTCCTGCATGGAAACATTCATGCCCTGGCCGGCTTTCGGGCTGTGCGTATGGCAGGCGTCACCGGCGATGAACACATGCGGCAGGCGCGTGTCGGCCTGGTCTTGCGGAACGTCGTCGAACCGGTCGCACAATCGCTGGCCAATCTCGTAGACAGACCACCATGCTACGTCCTTCACGTCCAGCCTGTAGGGACGCATGATCCGCTGTGCGGCGGCAATCAACTGGTCGACGCCGATATTGCGGTTGAGAACCCGCTCATTTTCACTGAGCTTGTCGAGTTCAATATAGAGACGAACCAGATAGCCGCCCTCGCGCGGAATCAGCACAATGCTGCCTTCCCCGGCAGATTGTATGAATGATTTCAGGCGGATGTCAGGGAAGTCGGTGACCGCCAGCACATCCATCACCCCCCAGGCCTGATTGGCCGAATCGCCCTGCAGCGCCAGACCGAGTGATTTTCGCACAGCGCTGCGCGCACCGTCACACCCGACGACGTAGCGCGCCTTGACTGTCTCTGCCTCGCCTTCGTGATCAGGGTCGCATCGCTTGAGGCTGGCTGTGACCGGATGGGAAGGCGCTGCGTCACCACTGGTGGGGTCGATCTTCAGATCGATCAGCTGCCGCGCATAGTGCGGTTCCAGCCGGTTGGCGGATTTCAACATGACGTCCAGATAGAAATCATGCACACGCGCCTGATTGAGGATCACATGGGGAAATTCGGAAAGCCCGTCTTCGACGTCCTGAACCCGGCCGTGGCGGCTGACCCCATTGTCTTTGGTGCCGTCGGGCTTCCAGAAGGTTGTCTCATTGACCCAATAGGCCTCCTTCAGGACGCGCTCGACAAAGCCGAAAGCCTCGAACATTTCCATTGTGCGGCAGGCAATGCCGTCGGCCTGGCCCAATTCCAGCGGTCCGGATTTTTGATCAATGATGCAGGTTGTGATGGCTGGAAAGGCAGCCAATTGCGCCGCCAGGGTCAGCCCGGCCGGCCCGCAACCGACAATCAGAACATCCACTTCTTCAGGGACAGAAGCAGAACGGGCAGCGCTCTCGTCCGGGCGGGATGGTTGGGATATCGCCGGATCGCCAGTTTTGAATCCGTTGAGATGGTACTGCATGAACCGCGCTCCCTGCCTGTTTTGTGATACGCCTGGTTTGGCTCGGCCGTGACGCGGCCGTTGATTTTGCTTCCGGCCAGGCGTTTGACAGATACCATATATACTCAGTATGCTGATTATCAGTATACTTGTCAATTAGCCGAGCCAATCGGGAGAATTGTGTGAAAAGCGTTGAAGAAATGCCCGGGCACCTGGTGCGCCGGTTTCAGCAGATTGCAGTGGCCATCTTTCATGCCGAGGTGGGTCAGGCAGGATCCGATATTACGCCGGTGCAATATGCCGCGCTTGTCGCCATCAGCACAAATCCGGGGGTTGACCAGGTCACCCTGGCCGGTCTGATTGCCTATGACCGCACCACCATCACCGGCGTCGTGGATCGGCTGGTTCACAAAGGCCTGATTGTGCGCAATGCCAGCACCACGGACAGGCGCGCCCGCACATTGCACATTACAAGCGAGGGGCAACAGACCCTCGACACGATCGCACCGGCGGTGGAAGAGGCGCAGGAGATCATGTTGCGTGGTTTGAGCGAAGACGAACAGAAAGCATTCATGCATCTTCTTCAAAAGGCCATAGGAGCCGTCAACGATCTGAGCCGGGCACCCATGCGGGCGGCCTCAAAGGGTACGCAGCGCGACATATAAGCTATTGGAAATGCTGAAACCGAAACGGGCATGAATGTTCTTTGAACGGTTTTGAAGCTGAATTTCCCGTTTCTGAGACCCGTGGTCTTTATAATCGGTCACGCTATGGTGGAGCGTGCTTCAATGAGGGAAAAACGATGGCATCCTTCCTGTATTTTACGATGCTCGCTCTGTTCATCACCCATGAACTGGATGCGGTAAAAAGACATGAGTGGCGGGTGTTGCCCCTCACATCTTTTCTGCCTGACGCAACAGGTGCACAGGTGTTTATCTGGATTCATGCCCCGCTTTTTGCGGCGCTTTTCCTTTTTGGTGCGAATGACCCGTTCTCATCCGCGGCAACAGGACTCTCCGTTTTCTCGATTCTCCACGTTGCGCTCCATTGGTTCTTTCGCAATCACCCCGCATACGAATTCAACAATGCCGGATCCTGGATACTGATCGTGGCCATGGGCCTTTTCGGTGCTGCCCATCTTGCCGCGACATGGTACTAAGTGCCACGCATGCAATCGTTTATTAACGGTCAGACAGTCGCTTTGAGGCCGTTGCGAAACTGTCCTGATTCTGCTTCGCCGAACACGCAGAGACGAACCCTTTCGGTTTTACCGGGTGATATCTGATTCTGAAGGGATTTGACCTTTTTCTTGCCCGGCTGGCTCAAGCCAACCGGCTACCACTTTGCTTGTTTTCCGGGAATGTGGGTCGGTGCAATTCCAGCCCATATCTCTCAGAACCGATTTCGCCGTTCTTCATCACGGTGCGTCCGCGCAGCATGGTGCGAACCGGCCACCCTTGCACCAGGAGCCCCTCATAGGGTGTGTAGTCACACCCGTCCTGGAGCAGCGCATGAGTGATCACCACCTCACGTTCAGGGTCCCACAAAACGAGGTCGGCGTCGCTACCCACCGCGATTGTGCCCTTGCGCGGATATAGCCCATACCTCTTTGCGTGATTGGTTGATGTCAGGGCAACAAACCGGTTGAGGTCGATGCGACCTTTCCCAACCCCCTCGGAAAACAGGATCGGCATGCGGGTGGCGATCCCCGGAATGCCGTTGGGAACGTAACGGAAGCTGCGTTTGCCATCGGGTGCATTCTTGCCTCCCTCATCCTCGTAGCGATAAGGGCAATGATCCGATGAAAAGACCTCGAAAACCCCCTGCTGAAGGCCTTCCCAGCAGGCGGATTGACTGTCGCTGTCGCGCGGTGGAGGGCTGCAGACGTATTTCGCGCCCTCCATGCCGGAACGGTCCATATCCGCTTCTGTCAGCAACAGGTATTGCGGGCATGTCTCGCCATGAATGCCAAGTCCGCGTTGTTGAGCGCGACGGATTTCTTCCATCGCCTGACGGTTGGAAACATGGACGATCATCGCCTCGGTGCCAACGATTTCAGCACAACTGATCGCCCGGTGTGTCGCCTCACGTTCCACCGGGATCGGCCGCGAGGCGCCATGGAAGAACGGCGCAGCCTTGCCTTCGTGCTCCAGCCGGTCGGTGAGATAGCGGATGGCGTCATAACCTTCGGCATGCACCATCACAAGGGCCTGATGCCGCCGCGCAACATCCAGCACGGCCAGAATATCCCTGTCGGCAAGTTTCATGTCATCATAGGTCATGAAGATCTTGATCGAGGTGTAACCCTCAGCGATCAGCGCCGGCAGTTCCTGGCCAAGGACATGCGGCGTCGGGTCGGTGATAATCAGGTGAAGTGCGATGTCTGTATGGCAATTGCCCAGGGCCTTGGCCTGATAGCCAACGATCGCCTGCCTCAGCGACTGCCCCTTCTGCTGCAGACAGAAAGGCAGAACCATGGTGTTTCCGCCGATTGCCGCTGAGCGTGTGCCGCTCTCGAAATTATCCGCCATGACGATCCCCGGCGCCCCGGGCTGATCAAGATGGACATGACTATCGATGCCGCCTGGCATCACCAGTTGCCCGGTCGCATCAATGATTTCGGACGCGTCTGCGAGCGCATCGGCCAACGCCACAATCTGGCCTGCGCAAATGCCTATATCGGCACGAAATCTATCGGACGCAGTGACCACCGTTCCGCCTTTTATGATAGTGTCGAAGGTCATGGCATTCTCTCTTCTGTGACAAAGTGGCCAGGCGCGTGTTCGCGCATCTGGCGCCATACTGGCTGTGTGCCGGAAGAACCGAGCCGATGACCACCCTTCATGGGCGTGGAAACGCCGGGATTGCCTGCGGCGGCAGCGATCAGTGCCTTCGTATAGTCTGATTGCGGATTTTCAAGCACCTGGGCAGTCGGCCCGATCTCGACCACGCGACCGAAACGCATGACCGCAACCCGATGGGCGATGCGCGAGACAACGGCAAAATCGTGGGTGATGAAAAGTATCGGTAAGTTGATATCTTCCTGGATCGATTGAAGCAGGTCGAGCACCTTCAGTTTGGTTGTGGCGTCCAAAGCCGAAACAGCTTCATCGGCAATCATCAATTGCGGTGCTACACTCAGCGCACGGGCAATTCCCAGTCTTTGGCGCTGGCCGCCCGAGAGTTCGTGCGTGAGTCGATCAAGAAGAGATATGTCGAGGCCAACCTGTGCCAGCAAATCGGCAGCCTTGTCGCGCAAAACCATTGGGTTCGTCTCGCCGGCAATCAGCAGCGGTTCTGTGATGGACTGCCATGCGCGGTACCGCGGGTCGAGTGAGGATTGCGGGTCCTGAAAAACGAATTGCACCCGTCCCTGCAAGGACTGGTGAGCGCTGCTGATGTCCTTTCCATTGAGACGCACCCGACCTGCTTCTGGCTGAACCAGCCCGAGAATGGCGCGGGCGATGGTGGTCTTGCCGCTGCCACTTTCACCTACCAGAGCCAGAGTCTCGCCCGCCTCGACGGTGAAACTGATGCCATCGACAGCGAACAGCCGTGGTGCCGGACGCCAGGCCACCATTGCTGCCTTGCTGGAATAGGATACGATCAGATCTTCGATGGCCAGAGGCGGCGGGGCGGGATCAGCGGTTTTCGGGGAAATTTTCAATTTTACCGCGCGCGGTGTCGCGGGGATGGCTGCCGCAATCAGGGTTTTGGTATAGGGGGCCTGCGGATTGTCAAGGACGTCATCACGACTTCCCGTCTCGACTGCGCTGCCCGATTGCATGACCAGAACCTTGTCGGCGATCTGTCTGACGACGCTGACATCATGAGTAATGAAGATCACGGCGCAGCCAACCTCTGCCTTGAGTTCGCGCAAGAGCGCAAGAATTTCTGCCTGGACGGTGGCGTCGAGTGCTGTCGTTGGTTCGTCAGCAATGATCAGGGATGGTTTGCATGCCAGTGCTGCAGCAATCACCACCCGTTGTCGCATGCCACCTGACAGGGCGCCCGGATGCATTCTTGCCCGCCCCGCCGCATCGGGAATCTGCACACGGTCGAGTAGCCGAACCGCCTCTGCACGCGCGGCGCTCCAACCGGCGCCGCGGTGGGTGACAATGGTTTCCGCAATCTGATCGCCAACCGGCATCATCGGATTGAGTGCGCTCATTGGCTCCTGAAAGATCATGCCGATCCGACTGCCGCGCAATTTTCGCAACTCGGATTCGCGCAGCATCAACAGGTCCCGCCCTTCGAACAGGGCGGTCCCCGAAGTCACCAGTCCAGGCGGCGATGGCAACAGCCCCATGATCGATTGCATGGCGACGCTCTTGCCGGATCCTGATTCGCCGATGATGGCCAGAACCTCGCCTTCATTGATTGAAAAGGACAGGTCATCGACCACGGTGCGGGGGCCCATACGTGTGAGGATCTGCGTGCGCAGGTCTTTGACGGTAAAGAAGGTCAATGGCTTTGACCTAGCCGCAAATCGATCAGTGAATCTGCGGGGTGTTTACCCAGACCACTTGTGTTTCCGTGTTTCCGGGGTTGCGATAGCGATTGGTGAGATGATTCTTGAAGAAAAAAGAATCGCCGGTATTGAGATTGTAGGTGACATTCTCGATCGAGAGTTCCAGTTCGCCCTCGATTACATAACCGAGTGTTTCGCCCTGATGGGTGATCTGATCGACTTTTTCTCCGCCCGGTCCGATGCGATGTATGTTGGCCTCGAGCAGATTGCCCGCGGCGAAGGGTACCAACCGCTCGTAGCTGACATCCACGCCGCCGCGAATGGCATCGGTTTGTGATATCGGTCGCTCGCCCTGTTTCTGGACCAGGCCTGGCGAGTTGATATCCGTGCCAAAAAAAGAAGAAAGATCGCGGTTGAGCGCCTCGACCAAACGCTGCAGCATGGTCAGCGAGGGTGCGACCTTGCCGTTCTCGATCTTGGAAATCATCGATTCCGCACAGCCGACCCGTTCCGCCAACTCGCGTATGCGTATGCCTTCCAGCAATCGGGCATGGCGTAGACGTGCGCCGACCTGCAACTCGTCGCGTCGGGGCTCTTCTTTCTCTGCAGAGGGCGCCTTGGCGCTGCTTTTGGGTTTTGTCATCGTACAACTCCGAGAATGTCATTGCATCATGACTAGCAAGAAAGCCATGCGACCTGCAATCAGGCTGTGTGATTGACATCTTGTGATCCCCTGACAATTTCCGGCCAATGGTTGCGCCATGGCTTGATCTGTTCGACACCGGCGGCGGCTCGCAGAACACCCAGATCGTCGAGGTGACGACCCATTATTTGCATTCCGACCGGACGCCCGTCTTTGGTAAAGCCGGCCGGGACGCTGGCAGCTGGCAAGCCGGTCAGGTTTGCCAGTGCGGAAAACGGCGTCCAGGCGCTTTGTGCAACTCTGGTGTCACCGATGCATGTGGGCCCGTCACAGTTGATCGGGAAGGCTGCAGTGGCCGTTGTCGGCGTCAGAAACAGGTCGAAACGTTCCATAAACTGCCAGACGAGGTTGTTGAAGCGTTTTCGTTGCATAATGGCGTCAGTAAAGGCGTCGGCGCTCCAGGATGTATCCAGCAGTTCTGCCAGTTGCCTGGTGAATTGATAGTTCTGGGAAGCCGCCATCGCTCGCAAACCGGCCCGGTCGGTATCAAGGGCGACCAGAGTGAGAAAGAGGTCTTGGGTATCTTCGATCTCTGGGGCGGTGAACTCCAGTTCAGCGCCAAAGGCTTCAGCCAGGGCCATTGCAGCGGCATGTGTGATAGCAGCCACTTCCGCGTCCACTGGCGCGAAGCCGAGATCGGCTGAGAATGCGATGCGGCGACCGGCAAGATAGCCGGGGGACAGATCTGTCCAGTCGATCGATTCCTGTGGCAGCGAATGCCGGTCTCTTGGAGATGGCCCGCTCAGGACCTGGAGCGTCAGCGCTGCGTCGGCCACGGTTCGGGTGATCGGGCCGATATGTTCCAGAGACTCCCAGCCCGATGCCCCCGGCTGGGTCTCGTCACGGCATCCCGGGTACACCGGCACGCGGCCCCAGCTTGGCTTGATGCCGAATGTTCCGGTCAGGCCTGCCGGCACGCGAATTGATCCACCACCATCGCTGCCGAGCGCAATTGGCAGCATGGCCGCCGCCACAGCCGAGGCTGAACCGGCGCTGGAACCTCCCGGCGTCAGAGCAATGTTCCACGGATTGCGGGTGGCGGGAAAGAGGTTGTTATGGCTGATGGCGCCATAGCCGAATTCTGACGTATTGGTCTTGCCGACGACGATTGCGCCCGCGGCGCGCAATCGTTCCACAGCGATATCGTCCTCATCCGGCACATTATCGCTGTAGAGAGGCGATCCGAAAGTGGTACGCAGTCCTCTGGTCGAAATCAGATCCTTGATTGCCACCGGAACACCGGCCAGCGCTCCGACGCTTTCGCCAGCAGCGAGTCGTTTGTCGACGGCCTCCGCCTGCGCCATGGCTTGATCGACGCCAAGCGTACAGAAAGCTGCAAGCGTGCCGTTCAAGGCGTGAATGCGATCCAGCGCTTCGCCCACAGCGGCTTGTGCGGAAAGTTCGCGCCGACGAATCCTGCCGCTCAATGTCACGGCATCTTCAGTGGTTTGATAGGTCGCTGCCTTTGCCAAATCAGCCACGCACCTTCTCCGGATGGCTGCCGCGAATGATGCCCGTATCCTCGGCGCCCATGGGAACAAAATCCGGAAACATCTCGGCGCCGGCAATGGCGGCGGCACCAGCACGTGCAACGGCGATATCCTGAGTCCCTGTGCCCGATCCGGCCGCGACCGCGCCAAGCACAAAGCCATCGACCCGGATGGGCAATCCGCCGATCAGGTTGGTCCACTTGTTTTCCTGCGCCAGTGTTACCTGCAACTCCACATCCGCATGGGCACCGCCGGTAGGCTCGTCCGAAAGCGCCGCAGTGACCGCCTTGTTGCGTGTGGAAATCTCCGACAGCGCCTTTGATCCGTCCATGCGGCCGTATGCGAGAAGATTGCCACCGGTATCGACAACCGAGATGCACATCGGTTGCCCAATACGGTCCGCTTCGACAATTGCCGCATTGAGAACAGCCAGGCCACCGGCCAGGGTAAGGGTTCTGGCATCTCTGGTATGAATTTGTTCATTCATTGTTTTTCTTCCATTCAGTTTTGTGTGCCTGGATCGAGTATCAGCGTGACCAGATCCACGACGAGATTGACGATCAGGGAAACGATTGCGGCCATCAGAATAAATCCCAGTGACGCATTGATGTCGGCGTTCAATACGGCTGACACCGCATATTGACCCGCTCCGCCCCAGGCGAACACCACTTCCACCAGAACCACACTGCCAACCAGGGTACCAAAGAGCATGCCGATCACCGTTATGACCGAGGGCAGTGCGTTGCGAAGTGCATGCCGCGAAACCCGCGCCGGGCTCAGACCCTTTGCATTGGCAAAACGGATGAAGTCTGTCTCGTTCAACCGCTCCACTGTGGTTCGCGTCATGGTCAGGATCGGTACGGTGTAAATGATGCCGAGCGTGCTGACTGGAAGAATGAGTTGTGCAAGGGCGGCCCGAAAACTGTAATAGTTGCCTTCCAACAGGGCATCGATGACATAGGAACCGGTGATTGAGGGCGGCGGAAAGACTGCGAAATCCAGTCGGCCGATCGGCGGCGGTGCGATCTTGAAAATGCTGTAGAAGACGAAGATCAATACCAGCGCCAGCCAGAAATCGGGAATTGCCCCGGCAGCGATGCAATAGGAATCAGCAAGCCGCGCCATCGGTCCATTCGGGCGGCGCCCAGCCATCATTCCCAGCGGAAGGCCGATGACAATGGCCATGAAAAGTGACAGGGTCACGAGTTCAAGCGTTGCCGGCAGCCTCTGCCAGAGGTCAGATAACACCGGATTCGTCGTTTGCCAGGAGCGGCCGAGATCACCATGCGCCAGGCGATCGAGATAGGCGATGAACTGCTGTGGCAAGGGCTGGTCGAGTCCCATCTCTGCGCGCAGTTTGTCCACAGCTTCCTGTGTTGCAAGAGGCCCAAGCATCATGGGTGCCGGATCACCAGGGATTAGCTTGAGCAGGAAGAACGCCACCAGTGCGACGCCGAAAATCTGTGGGATGGAAAAGGCCAGTCGTTTCAGCAAATAGCAAAGAATCCGCATCAATTCCGCCCTTCAGTAAAGGCTTTCCACGCCCGCCGTGTTGGTCGTGAGCGCTCACGCGGATTGGTCCATGCCAGGATGGAAGCGCCGATACGACCGAGTCCAAAGACAGTGAGCGCCAGCGCCAATCCGGGAAACATGGAAGGCCACCATTGGCCGGTGACGACATTCTGAAAACCCATTGCGATCATTGATCCCCATTCCGGCGTTGGTGCACGCACACCAGCACCGATGAAAGAGAGGCCGGCGGCAAGCAGGACGACAACGCCGGTGTTGATGCTCATCTGTGCCAGCAGCGGGGGAGCAGCATTGGGCACGATGTGTCGGGTCAGCAAATAGATGTCGCCGGCACCGGCAATATGCGCAGCCTCGACATAGGACTGGTCGCGTATGCGCAGAACCTCGCCGCGCATGAGTCGCAGATAAAGCGGCAAGTTGACGATGCCAATAGCTATGATGATCGATGTCATGCCCTGCCCAAGCACGGCCACCAGAACGAGTGCCAGTGCAAATACCGGGAATGCCTGGATCACGTCGGCCATGCGCAGTATGAGGGTCGCCGCCCCGGACTTGATGCCGCCACGCTCTTCCCAAAGCCCCACAAAGGCGCCCGCGACACTGCCGAAACATGCTGCCCAACAGGTCGAAACCAAGGCAATGGCAAGATCGACCCTTGGGGCGAACAGCACCCGTGAAAACACATCCAGCCCGGCGGAATCGGTTCCCATCGGATGCGCCCAACTCGGTGGCAACAGATAGGCGCCCGCATCGGCATCAACGGGTGAGGCAAGGGGAAGCAGCGGTGCCACAAGCCCCGAAAGAGCGACCAGCGCCACGATCAAATAGCCGACCAGATAACTTGGCCGATTCATCAGAAACCCGCAAAATTCCTTGAGAACCCCGGTGGCGAGCAACTGCTCGCCACCGGTCTCATTTGCGAAAGGCTGACCGCCAAGGGCGGCCGGGTCTGTCTCAGACACGTTTGTAATCCTGGAAGTTCAGCCTGTTCGATGTATAATAGACGATGCCGCCGATATCCTTGCCGTGGGCGAGCTGAAAACCGGGATTGGCAATCAGGGTCCAGGGTGCTTCCTCATTGATGATCTTCTGCGCCGCAGTCGTTGCCGCGAAGCGATCTTCTTCGACGAGCGTCGACAGTGAGGTCTTGATCAGGGCATCAACTTCCTCGTTCTTGTAATTCGAGAAATCGAGAAATGACCCGGAGTGGAAGTATAGGTTGAGCGAGAAGCCTGGATCCGGCGTGAAAGGCGCATCGAGGTTGAAGGTCATGGGTTCACTGCGCTTGACCAGACTGTCAAAGAATGTACCGGCCGGCAGCTTCTTGAGTTCAATGGTAACGCCGATTTTTTTCAACGCTGTCTGGTACATAATGGCAATCGTCTCCTCGAAGGGAATGCCTGCATTGTAGGCCAGCGTTGAAGTGAAACCATCAGCATGCCCCGCCTCGGCAAGCAACGCCTTGGCCTTATCAATGTCGTAGTCGTAGTCATAGAATTCTGCAGTGGCACCTGGATAGAAATCCGGCATGAAAGTTGTCATCTTCTTGCCGAAGCCCTGCATGATCGTTTTGACCACTTCGTCCTTGGGCATGGCGTAATTCAGCGCCTGGCGCACCTTGATGTTGTCGAGCGGCGCGAATGCGGTGTTGAGTTCGATCCAAAGCATCTGACTGGCTTCGATCGACGTCACAGTTGCATCCGTGCTGTTCTCCAAACTTTTCATTTCGGTCGGAGCAAGATTTTGCGCAATGTCCACGGCGCCGCCTTGCAACAATTGCAGCCGGGTAGCCGAAATCGGGACTTCGCGGAAAACCACGGTTTCGAAATATGGCTTTTCACCATAATAGTCCGATCGCGCTGTGGCCACCATCTGCTGACCACGGGTAATGTCTTTCAGCGCATAGGGACCGAAGCCGGCAACATTTGTGTCGAGGAAGTTGCGGGCCCATGGGTCGTCTGTGGTCGCCATTTCCTTGCATTTTGTGGAATCAAAGATCGGATTTGCAAGATGACCGCAAACGATCATCAGGATCGGATTTGGATCCTTGAGTGTGAATGACACCACGTATTTGCTTTCGACCTTGACCGCGTCCTTGTCCGGCAGCCCCATCACGGAGGTCATGAAGGCGCCGGCGCCCTTGACCTCGAATTTGCGGTCAAAGGTGTATTTGACGTCTTCGGCGGTGAGTTCATTGCCCCAATTGCTCAGTACGCCCTGACGCAGTGTGAACACCACCGATTTTCCATCCTCGGCAAAAGCCCAGCTTTCCGCCAGCATACCCTTTAGGTTGTAGCCGCCCGGCAGGTCAGGACGCGGTTCAAGGTCTTCGCGCATCACGCCATCGACAGTGTCGGGAATGGTGCCGAAACCGATGAGATAATCGTAGAAAGCGGCAACGGTATCGATCGTGCCCGGCGATAGTGAGTTTTCGACGTCGAGGCTGAGCGGTGTCGCCGGTGCCGCGATAACCAGGGTCTTGCTGCGATCCTGGCCAAACGAGGCGTTGACGAACCCGGGTGCAAAGGTGAAAGCGCTGGCTGCAGCGCCGTATTTGAGAAGGGTGCGCCGTGAAAGCGGGATGGTGCCAATGGCTGTGTTCTGCATGGTAACTCTCCGGTTGGACGGCCGACCGACGCTCGATCAGCTTGATTCCAATCAATCAAGTTTCGTGCCAGATGCTGGTTTTGGCCGTTCCATGGAGTCTGTATCGATCTATGCTATTGCTATTAATGGGAAAAAATCTCGCATCAAGATTACTGGTAATTTGACATGACTAAAAATCATGCAGAATGATTTTGTATCACAATTGTGCAGAAAAGTTTATCCTGCTTAAATTTGAGGCCCAAAGGATCATCCGACCAATTACCAGCCTGGGCAAAGTCAGCCTGTCCTCTTTGATACATCAGATTCAGCGGACTGGTGAGAAGGCATCGTCTGCCGGTCGGGAATATGAACTGATACCAACGTCCGTTAGAGGTGTTGCCGCGGCAGCGCACCAACGTCACTTTGCAGGTCGGTGGGCATGCGGCGACCAGAGGCTCGGCGCTGGGGGTCGGTGCAGGGGGTCGGTGCAGGGGGTCGGGAATGGGGGTGGTGATGTGCTGTGTTGTGTCGAAGAGGGCCATATGTCTTCGAGCGAAACGAAGCCCCAACCCCGTCGTGACCGGTGCCGGAGTGATGGAGTCCATCATTCTCCCGCCAGAGTTGGCTTCCTCACCCATTGAAAAAGGGGCTCTATCAATCATTTAAATGAGAGGGCCAGTTTAATAGGAAAAATGGTCGATTTTGCCCACTGCTCGCTTTGACTTGCGCTTTTGGTGGAGAACAACGATGCTTAAAAGTCGCCTTTTGCGCTTCTGGTTAATTGTGTAGCGGTTTTCCGATAAGATAGCGCGCCAGACAAAGGAGGATGATATAACGTCGTTTCGAAGAAACGACGTTATAACGGATCAGCAATCAATATCAATTCGATCAAATGATCCCATTTGGGCGTGAAGCGCTCTATTGCGTCCAGAACCGAAAGCAGCCGGTTCAATTATTTGATTGCGGAGAAAGCCGTCGGCGCAAGAAACTGGCTTGCAATATTTGCAACCACTTCGCCATGTTTTTCCTGGTGCGCCGCGCGGGCTGTGACCCACTCATTGTCGGTGGCGAATGCCCCCCATTTGCGTTGGCGATCGTCCAGCGACTCCCAGGCCAGAAAATAGGTCAGCTCATTGCTCGATTCGCCAATCATGGTGGTAAAAAAACCGGCTTGCTTGATACCAAGCCGCTCCCAAATGCCAAGGGTGGTCTCCTCGAAGCGCTGCAGCAGAGCGGGAAGGCCACCGGGTACGCAGCGGTAAACACGCTTTTCATAGATCATTTGTTCTTCCTTTGATATTTTGCCGTGAATTTTGGTTTGCCTGTCTGCTCAGTCAGCGACAACAGCGCTCTGGTCGGAATATCTGATGGTCACCGTCATGGATCCCTCGTTCATCATCCATTTGCGGATGGTATAGGTGCGCAATCCCGCCGCGTGAAAGGGATCGGCATCGGCCAAAGCCCGTGCCTCGGCGACAGACTGCGCCCGCAGGATGATCATGCCGCCCGACGGAAGGTCGTCGCCCTCTTCAAAATAGGGTCCAGCGCCGAACAATTTTCCCTCGCGTTCCAGCCTGACCTGATATTCCAGATGATCGGGCAGAAGTTTTTGAATTTCAGGCGATCGTGCGGGCGTCGTCGTCACCACGTAAAATTCTTTTCTCAACATAGTTGCGGTCAACTGGTCTGGCGTCTTGTCGCTCATGGTGCGGCCCCTGCTTGGCGATCGGTTTGGTGCTCAAATCAAAAAAAGGCCCGCCGGAAAACCCACGGGCCTGAATGCGCTGAATTAGCGTTTTTGAATGCCTGCTGCATCAACAACAGTCTTCCAAAGGCCAATCTGCCGTTCGACCATTGCGCGCATTTCCTCGCCAGACGATGGCGATGGTTTTGCACCAAGTTTGGCAATTCGCGCCGCAACGTCCGGATCGGCCATGGCTGCATGCAGGGAAGCACGCAGCTTGTCAGCCACTTCCGACGGAACACCCGCAGGCATGCCGACGCCCGTCCAGGACACAATGTCAAACTCCGGTGAGACCGTTTCGGCAAGCGTCGGCACATCCGGCTTGTCGGGCCAGCGCTCTGCCGATGTCACAGCAAGAATATCGAACGAACCGGCGGCCTCCTGCGGTGTCATGACAGTACCTGTATCGATGACAACGTCCACTTCTCCGCCGAGCAGTGCCGTTGCTGCCGCAGCACCGCCCTTGTAGGGCACGTGGATGAAATCGGCGCCTGTCTTCAGGTCAAGAAGTTCGCCTGTCAGGTGCTGGGTTGAACCAACGCCCGAATGACCGATCTTCAATGTACCGGGAGCAGCTTTTGCTTTTGCGATCAGATCTTCGATTGATTCGAACGCACCCGCGCGTGTTGCAACAAAGAATGGAAACCGACCGATGGTTGAGATGAAGGTGAAGTCAGCCAGGGGATCGAACGGCTGCGATTTGTAGAGTGCGGCCGATACGGCATGACCGCCCACCATCAACTGGATCGTATAGCCGTCAGGGTCGGACTTGGATACGAAATCGGACGCCACATTGCCGCCGGCCCCGGGTTTGGACTCGACCACAACCGGCTGCCCCAGATCCTGGGTCATGGGCTCCGCCACGATCCGTGCGACCGTATCGGCATTGCCACCGGCACCGAAGCCGATAATGAACCGGATGGACCGATCGGGATAATCATCTGCGCCAAGCGCGGCGCCTGACATCATTGCAACAACTGGCAGGGCCAGCATGAGTTTCTTTAACATTGTATTCCTCCCTGTATTGAGCGGTCCAGATTGGTTTCGAGGGGCCTCAGACCGAAAAAGGCCCACCATGTCCCTTGAGGGATTTCAGCGTTTTTCGACGTGAAACGATGGGTGAGATAAGGGTGAAAGCCAACAGCGCGACACCGCAAAATACCAGCGTTGCGCTGATCGGGCGCGTCAGGAACACGGTAAAATCGCCGCTGTACAAAAGCATGGTGCGGCGGAAATTCTCTTCGAACATTGGGCCGAGCACAAAGCCCAGCAGCACCGGCGCCGGTTCGAAACGGAACCATTTCATGACATAGCCCAGTAGCCCGAACACGAGTGTCAGGACGACGTCCGTGACGCTGCTGCGATGGGCGTATACGCCCACGCAGATAAGCAGAACGATGGCCGGGTAGAGTCTATGATAGGGGATGCTCAACAGGCGAACCCACAGCCCGATCAATGGAATATTGATGATCAGCAAAATGATGTTGCCCACGAAGAAACTGGCGATAACGCCCCAGAACAGTTGCGGTTCATCCACGATCAGGCGCGGTCCTGGAATAATGCCGTTGAGGATCAGGGCACCGATGATCAGAGCCATCACCGCGTCACCTGGAATGCCGAGGGTCAAGGTGGGAATGAAGCTGGTCTGCGCGGCGGCATTGTTGGCCGATTCCGGCGCGCAGAGCCCGGGCAAATGGCCTTTGCCGAATTCCTTGGGGGTGCGGGAAATGCGCCGCTCAAAAGCATAGGCCATGAATGATGCGATGGCCGCGCCGGTTCCCGGCAGGGCGCCGAAGAAGGCGCCGATCGATGCACCGCGTCCCACGGGGGCAACCATCGAGCGCAGCTCTGCCCGGGTGGGCAAAAGGTCCTTGTAGGACAGTTTGACATCAATCTTGCGGGCTTCAACGTTGCTGGCGTTGCGTATGATTTCCGAAACGCCAAACAGACCCATGGCCAGCGATACCAGACTGATCCCGTCAGCCAGCGCATCGGTGGCGACAAAGCGGTACTGGCCGGTGTTCGCATCCGATCCAACCATACCCAGGGAGATGCCGACCAGCGCCATCGAGAAGGCGCGGATGGGAGATCCGGAGCTGATCAGGGAGGCCGCGACCAAACCCAGTGCCACCAGCATGGTATATTCCGGCGCACCGAATTTGAGGGCCAGCGCCGCCATTGGAATTGCTGCCAAAACAACAATGAGGACCCCGAACATGCTGCCGATAAAGGAAGAGACTGCCGTCACCAGCAAGGCGAAACCGGCGCGGCCGCTTTGCGCCAGCGGATAGCCCTCAAGACACGTCACAACGGATGATGGCGTGCCCGGAAGATTGAGCAGGATTGAGGCGATGGCGCCACCATATTGGGAGCCATAATAAATGCCCGCCAAAAGGATGACCGAACTGGTCGGATCCAGATAGAAAGTCACCGGCAGCAGGAGAGAGATGGCCGTTATGGCGCCAACGCCGGGCAGCACACCGATGACCTGCCCCAGCAGCACGCCAAAAAAAGCATACATGAGGACGTGCGGTTGCAGAACAACCGACAGGCCTAGCAGGAATTGCTCAGCCATTGCCTCACCTCCCGAACACGGATAGCGGCAAACCAAGCGCCACAATGAACAGCAGCCACCCGGCCAGGGTAACGGCTGCGGAATAGATCACGATGCTGAGCGGACCGGATTGCTTGTTTGCCAGCTTTGAAATGGCAACCGCGCAAAACATGGCCGGGACAAGGCCTGCCGGCTCGATCAGGGCAACGAAGATGATGACAGCGGCGGAGATGAGAATAAGCGCCCGCCATTGCGGTTGTTCCGTGTCGAAGGATTCCGTCGTGCGCAGATCGGATACCAGAATGGCCAATCCAAAAAAGATCAATGTGCCACTGACGAGATGCGGCATATACCCCGGACCCATCTGCACGACACTACCGGACGGATAGGACCAGGATATCGCCAGCATGGCCGCACCAAATGCGGCCAGCGCCGGACCACCAACAATGCGTCTCCACAGAGAGAAATCGGTTCGCTCGCTATTCTGCAAGTTGGTTGTCCTCCTCACCAATATCCCTACTGCGTGTTCGCTTTTGGCACTGATGCCTTCGACACAGGTTGAAGCATGGCCACGCCAAGCTCCTCAGCCAATGCCGCAAGTTTTTTCTGTGTTCCTGCTGCCAACGGAATGCCATCGCGATGACGCTGCTCTGCCGTGTGAAAACCGCGTTCGCCTGGCATCAGAATGGAATCGGTGCCTTCCGAGCGCGGCAGCGCGCGTATATTCGCGGCGAGGCGGTGAACCTCTGCCTTGAAAAGTGCCAGATCGATAAATGCCGATACCCGGATCGCCATCGCCAGGCCGTTCATTCCGGCCTTGTTGCCTTCAAGCGCCTCTGAAATCACCGGATTGGATACGAGAATGCTCGATAGCACCTCGATCATCAGCGACAGGCCGGAACCCTTCGGTCCGCCGAGCGGCGTAAGGGTCGCCACCGCTGCCGGATCGGTCGTCGGGCGCCCCTGATCGTCGACACCCCAGGTGTCGGGGATCGCGGTTCCCGCGTCTCTGGCCTGGAAGATCTTGCCGAGCGCCACCGTGGACGTCGACATGTCCAGCAGCAATGGCCGCTCTCCGGAGGGTGCTGCTATGGTGATAGGGTTGGTTGAAACCCCCGAAGCGCTGGACCCGTGATAGGCCATCAGCGGACTAGATGCAGACATGACGATGCCAACGTAACCACGCTGCGCCGCTTCCAGCGCATAGTAACCAACGGCTCCCGCATGTGTGATGCTGCGTGCCGAACACCAGCCGACGCCCAGCTGTGAGGCGATGTCGATCGCTTCTGCCATGGCTGTGACCATCGATGTTGCGCCAGGCGCGCGATCGGCATCAAGAATGGCGACGGCGCCATCGCGCTTGATGACGCTTGGCTTGGCAACCGGATTGATGGTGCCTTGCTTGACCATCTCGAGATAACGCGGAATACGCAGAACACCGTGGGAATCCGCGCCGCGCGCATTGGCCCAGACCAGGACCTTTGCGGTCTGCTCTGCATGGGCGGGCGCAAATCCGCCCGCCGTCAGCAGGGCAGTGGCAAAATGCTCCAGATCTTCAGGGCTGTAATTGCTCATCAGGCATGTCCGAGCGGTGAGGGAAAGAACTTGTCGAGCCAGGCCTGTACCAGCGTGCGCGTATGGGGTGCATCCTCGTCCGACAACGGAAAATGCGACATGCCGGTCGGGATCATCAATTCGGCATTTGCGCCAGCCTTTTCGAACAGCCGGATCGATTGTTCCATTGGCGTGATCACGTCACCTGCGGTGTGGAAAAGCAGCAGAGGACGCGGCGCAATATCGGCAACCACATCGTCAGCGCGGAAATTATACATGCTGATCGCGGTTTCGACCGGTACTTCAAACTGTGCCTTGGGAGACAGATTGTAACGCAACTCTTCCGGGATGGGCACCACATCAAACCGTGATACCCACATGCTTTCACCCGTCTCGGCCTTGTGGTTGCGGCCGCGTTCCAGAATGCCGGTAAACTTGGCCCAGGCCTCGGGCGTCGGGTGCTGACCCTTGAACTTGCGTTCGCCGTCACCCCATCCGCAAAATGACACGACACAGGCGATGCGTTCATCGATACCACCGGCAAAGATTGCCACTGCGGCACCGAAGCTGTGCCCGGTCACGCCAATGCGTTTTTCGTCCACTTCCTCGCGCTCGGCAATGAACGTCAGAGCATTCTTGGTGTCGGCAACCTGATCAAAACACCGCACTTCGCCGCGCGCCCCTTCGCTGTCACCGCAGCCGCGAAAGTCGATGCGGAATACGCAATAGCCCATGGACACGATCATGCGCGCCAAAAGCTCGACATGCGATTTGTCCTTGGTGCCGACAAAGCCATGCAAAACGATGAAAGTCGGTAGTTTTTGTCCGGGAGCGCGCCCTTCGGGCACGTGCAGAACGCCTGCAAGCTTCAGGCCGTCGGACATGAAATCGAGTGGAATTTCCATATTTCCTTAACTCCCAGTGGAAAATGCAGACCTGCGGTCCAGCGAGGGTTTCATCACGACCGACCGGTTCAACTGCCGTAGCAAGGCGTTGAACGCCGGAAGGCAATTGCTTGGGAACAGGGCGGCATCATCTTGATTGATGGTATTTGCTGAGACGGCCCTTTCGGGCCAAGGTCTGGCGGAGATGCAGGCGCAGATCCGCGACGGCAATGCAATGCGCAAGGATCTTTTCAATACACCGCTTATCGTCATACCTGCCTCATCTATATTTCAGGTTGCGTAAGGCGCGTCCGCATCATGCAGCCGGTTTGGCCCAGGGGAATGTGTGGGCTAGCCATTCCGCAGGAGCAGGCGTGCCCCATACATTCATCACCCGCACATTTTCGGGGCGCTTCAGCGCCGAGATCACGTTTGGCACGTAGCGTTCGTCATCGTGGATCATTGCCATACCGCCCGAACATTCGACCATCGCCCCGCAGGCATCAATGTAATAGCCATAGGTGTTGTCTCCTGGACGATGGCGGCCGGGGCCCCAGACAAATTGCTTGTCGATCGTGTCCAGCCGGTCACCCAGGCGGCAATAATCGGCAAATTCACCCAATTCGAAAGAGTAATGGTGCAACCCGGTTGCGCCACGAACAATACCAAGCAGGTGATGCAGACGGTTTGCGCCGCGCATCCAGCTCAATCCGTCATCAACCATTCGCTCGGACAGTCTGAGCCCCATGATCCGTTCAAACTGCGCACGGGTTTCAGTCGGTTCGGGCGACAGAATATTCACATGGTCCAGATGCAATGGACCGACGCCGGTACTGGCGTGGCGACGCCCATAGGTCTCGTCGGCGATCGGCGAATGGACTTCAATCGTATGGCCCTGAGGTGTTGCAAAGACCATACCGGCTTCGCAACAATCCAGTGTCGGCTTTTGTGAGATCAAGCGACAGTCCACCTCTTCCACCCGGCTTGCAGCCTCGGCAACGGCCTCGGTCGATACGGCCTCAAAGCCGATTGAACGGACTGAATTTTCGTCAGCGCGATGCAGGACGAGCTCTGCCTGACGGCCATTGGAAGACAGCCAGACTGTGTCATCGCACTGGCGTGTGACATGCAATCCCAAAATCCCGGTGGATTCGGTCACCAATTGTTCGACGTTGACCACGTTCAATTGAACATGTCCGATTGCATTGACCAGGTAGCTCATTTGACGTCCGTCCCATTCAACCCCGATTTTCGGGATACCTAACATACATATTCCGACGCTGCAATTATTTTCGAAAATAATCATTTCATCGAAAAGATGAATTTATTTCTCAAAGCCCTTTCCCGGGTTGCTCATACAGAAAGGGCCCGCTCAAGCAGAAAACCCGTGTCCGCCCACTCATTCTTCATCGCGTACGGTGTTGGACAATGTCCCAATGCCCTCAATCTCGATCTCGACCACATCACCGGCGCGCAGGAATTCCTGCGGACTTCGCGTCGAACCGAATCCTGTGCAAGTGCCCGTGACGATCACGTCGCCGGGTTCAAGCGTGGTAAATTGCGAGATGTAGCTGATCTGGTACGGGATATCGAAAATCATCCGCGACGTGTCTGTGCGCTGCTTCTCGATCCCATTGACACGGGTGACAAGTGAAAGCCCGTCCGCAGGCAGGGTCAGCGCGTCGCGCGTCACCATCCAGGGGCCAAATGCGCCGGTGCCGTCAAAGTTCTTTCCGGGTGTGAACTGATGGCTGTGCCTTTGCCAGTCGCGCACACTTCCGTCATTGTAGATTGCGTATCCCGCCACATGGGACAGGGCATCCTGGCGCAAAATATGACGACCGGACTTGCCTATGATGACCGCAAGTTCGCCTTCGAAATCCAGTTTTTCCGAGACGCGCGGAGAGATCATCGGCGCCTTGTGGCCGATTTGCGAAGATGGGAGCCGAAGAAAAAGCACCGGATAGGCTGGCGCGCTTTCGCGGTCATCACCCTCTTCAAAATAGTTCAGGGCTGCCATGACGATCTTGGATGGATTCGGAATCACCGGCGCCAGATCAACATCACCAAGCGTAAAATCACGCGGCATCGCGCCATAGGCATCGCAGTCCGGAAAACCGGCGGCAATATAGGAACGCAAATCGGGAAATTGTCCCTCAAGGCGCCGCCCGAGATCAATGCCGCCGTCTTCGGTGAGCAGACCCCATGAGGCAATTCCCGCCCGTGAGAAAGAAATGTAACGCATTCGAATCTCCAAGTTTTTTCGAAAATACATATATAGTGGAACAAGGTTCTTTGAAACCCTGCCTGCGCTGCCTTGCTTGAACTGTTCTGCCTGAGCTGTTCTGCCTGAGCTGTTCTGGCAGCGGCCTCCTGATCCGGTAGCAATGGCCGGAGCACCCGCAGGCGGTCCGACAGCCGGTTGGCGAAACTGATTCTTTCCTGCGCAGAACCGGACCGTTGCGTGATCAGGCCGTAAATATAGTTTTTCGAAAATCTGATTGTCATTGAAAATTCTGAAAAAATGAACTAATTGGTTGAGCCAAGCGGCCAACCTCACCAAGCGGCCCAACCAAACCGATAGGCCCGACCAGACAGATAGGAACACACCCTGAACGTCGAGTTGAACAAATCAGGACGGTGGAAACCCGCCAAGATGGAAACATCGACGGGACAGGATCTTGTTGCCCGCCTGCGGGCGGATATCGTCAGCCACATATTCCTGCCGGAAGCCAAGCTCAAGTTTGCGGACCTTACCAAGCGCTACGATGTGGGAATCGGCACCCTGCGCGAAGCGCTCTCCCAATTGGTCTCGGAAGGATTCGTGACCCTGGAGGCGGGCAAGGGTTTCAAGGTTGCGCAGGTCTCTCGTGCGGAGCTGATCGAGGTGACGGATCACTTTGTGGACCTCGAAAAGCGTGCCATCGCAGATGCGATTGCTCATGGTGACGACGACTGGGAAAGTCATATCGTCGCCGCTCACCATCGTTTGAGCATCATCGAAAACCTTTCCTGGCCGGAACGGATGGAACGCCACGGCGAGTGGGTTCAGCGTCACCGCGAGTTCCATGAATCCCTCGTGGCGGCCTGCGAAGGGCGTTGGCTTTTCCGCCTGCGGTCAATGATGTTCGATCAGCTGGACCGCTACCGGTTTCTCTCCAAGATGAATCCGGATGGGCTGGGCAAGAAAAAATTCAAGGAACACCGTCTGATCATGCAGGCGGTGCTGGACCGCGATGTTGCCAAGGCGACCCGGATGATCGAAGAGCATATTCGCGGCACGACCGAGGCCGGACTGAAAGTTCTTTGAAGCGCCTGGAATGGCCGAGATTTCTCCTGCGCCTCGAGCATGTCTTGCTTTCATTGATTCACTCTGCCAGTTGTTTTTTGGTCAGGATCAAGTTGGTTCGCGAAGCGCGTACCTTAAAGTACCGGCAAGCGAAACGACGTAGATAGTGGCGAAAAAACAGCTGGCCCGCAGACTTTGCGTCGAAGAGCTTTTGCATCAAGCATCGCTGGAATAATTTTCTATCTGAGAACACCTGTAAATTGGGAGACTAGCCATGCGGGTATGTGTTTTTGGCGCCGGCGCTGTCGGCAGCCATATTGCGGTCAAACTGGCCAATGCGGGAATGGACGTATCGATCATCGCGCGCGGGGCCCATCTCGACGCGATTCGCACGCGCGGGCTGACACTCCTTCAGGCAGACAAGTCCTGGACGGTGAACCCGACAGCCTGTGAGGATCCGTCCGAACTGGAGCCTCAGGACATTGTCTTTGTCACGATGAAAGCCACAGGGCTGGCGGCGATTGCTGACAAGATGAAATCCTTGCTGACACCGCACACCGCCGTGGTTTTCGTGCAAAACGGCATTCCCTGGTGGTATCCCGTGGGTTTGCAGGATAGGCCTGCGGTGCCCGATTTGCCGCTTTTCAAGCAGGCCGATGCGTTCCTCGCCGACCTGTCGCCGACACAGATCATCGGTAGCAGCATCTATTCCGCCAATGCTGTGGTTGAACCGGGTGTTGTCAAAAACAATTCACCGCAGCAGAACCGGCTCTCCATGGCCGGCATCACCGCCGATTGCGCCATCGACATGGACGCCTTGCGCGCAACCCTGGAGGAGGCCGGCATCGCCGCACCGGCGCCGACGGGCGATATTCGCGAACTGATCTGGTTCAAGCTCCTGGTCAACATGAGTGGCTCGGCGATTGCCCTGGCAACGGGCAACAAATCTTCCATTTCGCGGCAGGATCCCGAACTTGAAACAATCTATCGCCGTATCATGGCAGAGGGTCTGCAAATTGCTGCCGCCCATGGTTTCCCCATCGACCATCTGCTCAATGTTGACGATCTTCTGACGCGTATCCCGGATCACAAACCATCGCTGCTGCAGGATTATGAATTGGGCCGCCGGATGGAAATTGGCGAGATCGTGCGTGCACCCCATGCCTTTGCAAGGTCCGCCGGGCTCGAAACGCCCTCGCTTGATGTCCTGTGCGCCATCGTCACGCGCATGGCCCGCGATCGCGGGCTTTATGGGTAATCTTGCGGCGGGCCTGCGTGCTGCATGGACGCTGCAGCATCAGTCTGATCCTACTTCTTGTTCTTCTTTTGAATAGAGCGGATCATTTTGCGCAGTGATTTGTCACCGGCTTTGCGTTCCGTCAGAGAGGCGGAATTGAATCTTTCTTCGGCGGCCAATTTGTGCCAGCGTGCATATCGCGAGGGCTCAATATCGCCTTGCGCCAAGGCAGCCTGAACAGCGCAGCCGGGTTCACTGTCGTGTTGGCAATCGCGGAACCGGCACTGGCTTGCCAAGTCGGCGAGGTCGGAAAAGACGTCAGCGATACCGGCTTCGACATCGGTGAGCTGCAGCTCACGCATTCCAGGCGTATCCAGCACCGCGCAGCCATCGGGTGAAAAGTGCAATTGCCGCCGTGACGTCGTATGACGGCCCTTGCTGTCGTCGTCCCGAATGGCAGCGGTATCGGCCACGCTCTCGTTCAAAAGCGTATTGACCAATGTCGATTTCCCCACGCCCGAAGACCCCAGAAACGCAACGGTCTGGCCGGGTTTGCACCAGGGCGCGAGCCTGTCATTGGGTTCGTCGCTCAATGCGTTGAGCGCCTCCACCGTAACGCGGTCGGAAATGGCGCGCGCCGCCTCAACATAAGGCGCGGGATCGTCACAAAGATCAGCTTTTGTCAGCAGGATAACCGGCGTTACCTCCGCTTCGAAGGCCATGGCCACATAGCGTTCAAGCCGCGCGACATTGAAGTCCCTGTTGCAGGAGGAGACGATGAACACCGTATCCACATTGGCAGCAATCAACTGCCGTTTGCGACCCGTGCCTGCAGCGCGTCGCTCAAACAGGCTGGTGCGTTCCAGAAGCCTGCTATGGGTGGGTTGGTTTGCATCATAGAGCAGCCAGTCACCCACGGTTGCGTCAAGTCCCGGCGGGACAATTGCATCAATGCCTTCGCCAAGCACATGCAGGCCGGTTCTGTGGACCTCTGTTACCCGAACAGGCGATGCGGCGGCCAGATCATCAAGGGAAAGCTGCTGACTGAAGAAAGGTTTCCAGCCGAGGATTTCCAGTTGTGAGCGTTTGCGCTTTTGATGGTCATCGGAACCTTTCGATGGCCAGAGTTGGGAATAGTCCCGTGTCATTTGGTCGACTTTCGTGTTTCTTGGCAGGCTTGGCCCGTGTCATACAGCAACGCTTCCGCATCCGTCGAGGCGTTTGACGCAGCGGAGGGTCACTGGCGACGAACTCTTCGCGCCCATTGTTATCCACCACGATCTACTCTCATCCGGAAGGCAAGGATGATGGACTTGACACGGCGCAAGGAAATGACCTGCCACCCATAATAGGCTTCATCAGTTTTGTACAATCACCAACCTGAGGTCGTGCGCTGTGAAAGTAAAGCGCAATGCGTTGCGCTGAATAGGATTGGCAATACCTGGGGCTGTTGTGCACAATACGCTCGAGAATCCGTCAAATCCCTCGAGTCGCGAACCTTTTGTGCGAACGGCACCGCCATGTTCTCTTGCGCCGGGCGCATGGCATGACACGCGCCAGAGGCCTGTGGCGTCAGATAGGATCCACTGAGCCCGCCCCTCCAATCAGCCCGCCCAACCCACCAGCAATCGCCAACCTGTTCCACGCATTGATCTGGGCGATGGCATAGAGGACTTCGACCGTTTGCAAAGCGCTGATTGCTTTCGCAAGGGTATCAACGATTCCTGCGAAATGGGCAGGCCGGGCAGAAGCGTTTAGGGTAAGGCGAAAACCCATCGTCATTCGCTGCGGGTGGCCTCCAGCCGCGCCTGCGCTCCCACCCAATCCTTCATCGGACCGGGAAGTGATATATTCATGGTTGCCACCCCACGATGCGGGATTGAACACTGGGCTTACTTGAATTCCCGAACATAAATTTTGTAGCGCTTCCCACGGTCATCGGTCGCTTCCATATATTTGCGCCCTTTTACCGGCCAGCAAAACGTCACGGATTCAAGCCGACTGAGGTCAACATTGAGATTGTGAAAGTGATTGGCAAGGCCCGCATGATAATATTCCAGACTCCTGCCAATCCGATCCGTCATTCTGGATTTTGGATGAAATTCTGCGCGGATCCAGTCTATGGAAACCCCATGCCCCTCCTGATGGATGTCCGTCATATCATCAATCACGTATCCGCCATCAATGTAGTTCATTGAACTGAGAAAACTGTCTCCCAGATTATGGATTGCTGCAGGGATGTTCTTGTATTTCATGCCTGCCAATTCCTCCTGCCAGTCTGACGTTATTCATCGCCAACGGTAATTGTATTCAGAAAAAGCTTGGGCACATAGGAAAAGCCCGCCCGTTCTATCTGCGGATACGCAAAACCTAAATAACCACAAAGAATTACTAGCTTGGGAATGGCCGTTGTACCTTGTTCCATCAACGGCTATGGTCTGTTGAATGGGGTGCCCTGATGTCAGAAATACTGAACCTTCGTGGGGCCCTTGCGGCTCGATGGCCCCGCTGGACACGGGTGCTGGCTACAGCCTTGCTTGCACTGACGCTCGCCGGTTGTTTTCCGGGAGATCTCACATCGCAGGACTATTCCTCGTTCCGGACCTATAGCTTCCGGCAGGCGCCCGGGCTTGGTTTTTGTGGTGACACTGACCGGGTGTTTTCCTCGCAAATCAGCCGCACGGATGAAGGGACGATGATCCTCGCCTCCTCCATTCTGGCCCTTGCCGGTCCTGACCCGACAGACTGTGAAGACGGTGTTGCGGCACAGGAGGGCTGTTTTCGCCCCAAGGTCCTGCCGCCGCGAATATTGCAAGGGACGGAGGTGAGCGAAGTCGAGGCGGTTTTTTCAAAGATCAATTTTCACCGAAACCCAATGAAGATTTGCCGTGAAATCGCCGTCGACCCCTGCCTGATAGACAAACATGCCTGGGATGGCGAAGAGTTGAGTGACTACCTGTGCGGCAGGGACCGTCTGGGTGAGGAACAAAACACGGCACTGCGGCAACTGCTGTCCGACCTGCACACGGGCGGTTAGCTCCGGATAAAACAAACACAAATGGAGGAACGCATGCGTTATGTGAGTAAAATTCTGGGCATTTCAGCCATAATTGTGCTGGCGTTTTCAAGTTCCGTCTGGGCCGACGGCTATTATGATCTGTTCGGTGCGAACGGCGACAAATGGGGTGAGATCACCTACGAGAAAGTCCAGGGTGAAGACACCGTCTGGCTCTGGCCCAATGAAGAGGGGGAGGTCACCTTTTTCATCAAGAACCCGGAGGCAAACCGTGGCGACTGGTCGAAGGGCATCTATGATGGATATTTCAGGGTAGACATGCCCGAGGAGATCGCCGCGCCCTGCGACTATGCGATCAAGGATGGCAATGGTGATGTTGCGACGGAATGGGGAACCGCCCGCATCGAATGGACCGGCAAGGATGAATTTACCCTGCGTACATGGCCTTGCGGCGGGGATCTGGGTCTGGAGGTTTTTGCCCGTTATGGACGCGATTCCGCTGACGCAGACGTGATCGCGCCGGTTTCGGCCACGCTGAGTTTGCAGTCGGATCGCATTCCGATCAGCCGCGAAGATCGCGCCTTTACGGTCCAGGGCCTCGACAAGAATCCGGCCATCTATCTGGTTGTCGAATTCTCGGACGGCACCTCAAAGGACTATGATTACAAGAAGCAGGCCGCAGACAACATCATCTTCGACGATATGTCGGGTGATCCCAATGATATTATCGAGGTCGTCTGGTGGGACATCGACTACAATGATCCGTCAAAGGGGAAATACGCCGCGCAACTGACGTCAACCGGCAAGGGCGCAGGCACGGCCATACTGAAAGTCAGTTTCCGCGATGCGCCACAGGTGAAAGCCTCGGTGCGGGCAACCGTTGTGCGTGCCGGAAACTGATGCAGGCTCCTGCAAGGGGAAGCCCCGCGCTGCAAACCTGCTGATAGCATGGCCGCCGCTCCGGTTCCCCGGGGCGGTCATGGCCTCCGGTCCATCGGTTCCGTTGCGCCGCCTGCCCGGGCGTGACTTCTGCTTCACCGCGTGATCGCCGGCCCGGATTGGTGCTTGCTCCATGGGTTTTGTTTGTTGCAGAGTTGAATGGAATGATGGGAAACCATCCAGGTGACGCTTGCTTTGACAGGCAGAACTCAGGCTTAAAAAGGGACTTTGTACACTGTCACCGTTTTAATATTAACAAACAGATGAGCCAGTCTCTCCGCTAAATCATGCGGCCGACTGTTCCAAAAACCCTGACGATGGACAATTTCCGGCATGAGTTTTGGCGCGATATCCAGGCCGGCGGTGCTCGCGCTTTCCAATAGCGGCCAACTGGTCGGCTGCTGGACGAGCACTGGCGAGTGTGGCCTGTCGCCCTGCCACTTGGGCGGTAGCGCCGATATCGTCTTTTCAGATCGGCCCGGCGAAATAAGGTGCGCGAGACCAGGAGGCAGGCTCAGCGACGACAGGCTGCGCGACATAGCCTCCCATGATCAGGTCCAAATGATCGAGAACAAGCTCAGCCAGGGCGCCAAGCCGGGCAAAGGCGGCATGCTGGCCGGTGGCAAGGTGAAGGCGGAAATCGCTGCGGTGGGCGGCATCCCGGCAGGACAGGATTCGATCTCTCCGAACCGCCATGTCGCTGGAGCAAATCGCCAGCGCCAGCGAGGCCGGACGCCCGCACGTCGAGCAAACTCAAGTTGAGCGGGGCGTGCCGATATCGGCTACAAAGCTTTCAAACCATGAAATTCTATGATCATCAACAAGGAGACCGGTCATGACTGCAGTGCAACCCGCGACGACCAAGGCTTCGGATATCTTTGTCCGGGCCCTCGAGAATGAAGGCGTCGATGTGATCTTTGCCGTGCCTGGCGAGGAAAATCTGGACCTGCTGGAATCTTTGCGCAAATCTTCGATCCGGCTTGTTCTCAATCGTCACGAACAGGCAGCCGGCTTCATGGCCGCGACCTATGGCCGGTTGACCGGCAGGGCAGGCGTCTGTCTTGCCACGCTGGGGCCCGGCGCGACCAATCTGGTCACGGCCGCCGCCTATGCCCATCTGGGTGCATTTCCCATGGTGATGATCACCGGGCAGAAACCCTCGCGGCACGGCCGCCAAGCGCGTTTCCAGATCGTCGACATTGTCGCTGCCATGCACCCGATCACCAAGATGGCCAAGTCCGTGGTTGACGCCACGGCGATTCCATCGATGGTCGCTGATGCTTTCCGCGTCGCCGAGGCCGAGCGGCCCGGGCCGGTGCACATCGAACTGCCCGAGGACGTGGCTGCCGAAATCATTGCGGACAGGCCCCTGTCGCCACGTTCGCGGGCGCTTCTTCCCCATTGCCCGCAGGTCGCGGTGGAGCAGGCGGCGGAGATGATTCGCGCCGCCAATCATCCCTTGCTGCTGGTCGGTGCAGGCGCCAACCGCCGTCCGGTTTTCGCGGCTCTGGACAGATTCGTGCGCACCACAGGCATTCCATTTGTGACCACGCAGATGGGCAAGGGCGCCGTCGGCGGCAACCACGAGGAATATCTCGGAACGGCGGCCCTGTCGGAAGGTGACTATATTCACAAGGCATTTGACCAGGCCGATCTGATCATCAATGCCGGCCATGACGTCGTTGAAAAACCGCCATTCCTGATGCGCCATGGCGGACCACAGGTGATTCACGTCAATTTCAGTCCGGCTGAAATCGACGAAGTCTATTTTCCGCAAATGGAACTCCTGGGGGAGATCGGCGCGACTTTTGATGCGCTGACGGAAGATTTGCGCGATGGCTGTGTGCACGATCCGGCGCCCTTTTTCGCAGTCCGCGACGAGGTGGCGCAAAAGGTCAATGCGGGCGATGATGACGATCGGTTTCCGATGCTACCGCAGCGCATTGTCACCGATGTCCGCCGGGCAATGACATCAGACGGGATCGTTTCCCTTGATAATGGCATGTACAAGATCTGGTTTGCCCGCTCCTATCGGGCCCGCAATCCCAATACATTGCTTCTCGATAATGCACTGGCGACGATGGGCGCTGGTCTGCCGCAGGCCATGGCGGCAGCGTTCATGCATCCGGGCAGGCGTGTGTTGGCGGTGGTCGGTGACGGCGGTTTCATGATGAACAGCCAGGAAATGGAAACGGCAGTGCGGCTCGGTCTCAACCTGGTCGTTCTCGTCCTGCGGGACGACGCCTATGGCATGATTCGCTGGAAACAGGCTGCCGGCGGCTTTGCCGACTGGGGCCTGACCTATGGCAATCCGGATTTCGTCGCCTACGCGCAAAGCTATGGAGCGACGGGCCATCGCGTGACGGATGCCGCGTCGCTCCTTCCGCTGTTGGAATCGGCCTTCGAGGCGGGCGGTGTGCACCTGATCGATGCACCGATTGACTATTCGCAAAACACCAGGCTGTTGATCGACGAACTCAGGGAGATGCAGGCCCATAGCGCATGAGACTCTCACAATCGTCCGGGCCTTCGATCGCGAACCGATGGAGACGCTGGCTCGGACGTTTTTTGAGACCGTTGACCAGTGGCTGGGCGAGATGTCCGCCCTGCATGCAGACCGCAAGGCCTGGCTGTTCGCCCACCGGCTGCGCGACATTCTGGCCCGGCTTGCCGGTTAGGCCATCATGGTCAACGACCACACGGCATTCCGCACCGACTGGATGCCCTTTGCGGGCCTGCGCCAGTCCGGCCTGGGCACTGGCGGCATCGGCTACACGATGGAAGATATGACCGTTCAGAAGATGATCGTCATCCGCCGGGGTGCGAAACCTGAAGAAATGAATGCGTGAAGGCGGGAGCGCCGTGGTTTTACGCATGCCGGTGACGACGGTGAACAGGCCGTCTCTGTTGGCTACGGGTAATTGTTTCTTTCATTTCAGATGCGTAAACGGCAGGACGGGATTGATGCTTGCTCCATGGGCTTTGTTTTTGCCGTGTTGCATGGAATGATGGGAAACCATCCAGGTGCTGCTTTCTTTGACAGGAACCTATGCTTGAAAGTGCATTGAGTGCACTGTCACGGTTATCCCGGCACCGTTATCCCGGCACCGTTATCCCATTTGCTCAAATTTGTTTGTTGGCTGTTTGAAAAATTCTCTGCCCTGCAATATTTTGCCGGTTCGGCAGGGTGTCGGCGCCACCACCGGGACCCAAGCCCTCAGTAAGCCCCGTGACGCGCCGACGGTTCTTGTTATTGCTGCGAACCGGGCTGGGGTTGATGTCGATCAAGGCGGAGAAAAGGAATCCGGATACCTTATGCGATACTTGCGGGACCGGGTTTGTAGGCCCGGGTTTCAGCGGGGCGTGCGGCGGCAGGATGTCTGGCATGCAAGCACGCTTTTGCTTTGAATCGGAGTTCAGCAATGATCGAAATTTTGGGTGAAAGCAGCGGCAATCTGCTTGGCGTTCGCGTAAGCGGCAAGCTCACCAGGGCGGAGTACGATTCCATCCTGCTTCCGCAACTGGCAAGGCTTTTCAAAGCGCACGGACAGCTCAATATCCTCTTCTATATGGATGAAGCGTTTGAAGGCTGGGATCTCGAGGCCGCTTGGGAGGATGCCTCTTATGGTCTCAGGCATCAAGCTGATTTCGGCAAGCTTGCGGTGGTCGGCGGTCCGGACTGGGTCCATTGGGGCATCAAGCTGAGCGGATTCCTGATGAAAGGCGAAATCAGGATTTTCCCGCCGGATCAACTGGCCCAAGCATGGCGCTGGATCAGCACCTGAACCACCCTGCATGCATATTCAAAGACCGACAAGATCAATCATCGAAAGGCGTTTACCAATGCACGTGAGCAAAGACATTTCGGAAATCAAACAAAGAGTGCAGGCTATCGAGACGCAATTGGCGGAAAGATACCGGAAGATAGCCGGCACGGGAACGCCGCCATCAAGTCTTTCAGACAAGACCGATGCCATCCGCAGCAAATCAAGCGCACTGAAACAGAAATTGAACGAAAAACAGGATTCCGTCTGGGGCGATGTCAAGGACGAATTGCATCGCGATCTGCATGCGCTGGAGGGCGACTTCGACCATTGGGTTCACTATCTCGATGAGCATTTCCAGAATCCAGGCGCTTAAGCAGCTGGCGGCGTTGTTTCAGGGGTCAAGCGCGGTATTTTCACGGTGACCCCATGCCAAATCCCTTTTTCCGAGTGCAATAATCTGCACTTGGTGTTTCCCAGCCGATAGTTTGGCCTAAAAGGCCAACAGGATCATGCACCAACGCTACCGTCAACAAAAGAAGGTTTGCCGCGAGTTCCAGGCCCGCGCAGCCGAGGAACAATCATCGTTGCCGAGATGCTGAGCGACCATGCCGTGTTGCCAGTTTCAGGCTTTGGCTTCAGGCAGCGGAATAGCTGGAAAAGAATTCGGTCGAACCGTCGCGGCGGATCAGAAAGACCTCGTAGGCTTCGCGTTCGGTTTCCGGCCCCATACCAGGGGAGCCGTAGGGCATCCCGGGTACCGCAAGTCCGACGGCATCAGGGCGTAAATCGAGCAGACGGCGAATGTCGGCAACTGGAACATGACCCTCGATCATGTAGCCGTCGATCCTGCCGGTGTGGCAAGAAACCATCTCCTGCGGGATGCCGTTGTCGAGCTTGTAGTGGGCAAGCAGCGTCCCCATGCTCGGCTCGACGGTCACGTCGAACCCTTCAGACTGCAGTATCTGGATCCAGGCCGTGCAGCATCCGCAATTGGGGTCCTTGAGAACATGAATCGCAGGTCTGATTTCAGCCATCACGGGGACCACGGCTGCGACTGAGGCAGCACCAGCGCAAAGCATCAACCCGCGGCGCGAGATCTTGGACTGCATGAATATATCTCCTTCGTAGGATCGGTTCTGCTGAAAAAATCTCTGCGAAACCGCGCGTTTCCTCATTAACGTATATTGACCGGAAAAGCTTGTGCATTCTACCGGATTTTCAAGTCGTCAGTTTTTCGTGAACAGGCCGAAATGGAATCGCTGCACGCTGCCCCAACGCGTGTGGTGATCGTGCGTCAAGGACTGGATCAGCCGGTAGTCCGGACCCAGTCGTTCCGCGAGAAGGGTCGCGTCATAGCGGGCAACCGGCAGTCCGCTGCATTTTTCCGGGCCATCCGGCGCAAATGTGCCGATGATGGCATGGCCACCCGGGACAAGAGCCCGGTCCATGACCCGCAGATAGGCTTCCTGATCGGCGGCATCCGTCAGGAAATGGAACGCAGCCCGGTCATGCCAGACATCGAAGTGCCCTGGCGGTTGCCAATCGAGGACGTTCGCCGCAACCCATTCGACGGGCACATCGTCAGGCAGTCGGGCGCGGGCCTTTGCCAGCGCCGTATCCGACAGGTCGAGCACAGTGATCCGGCGGAATCCCCGTTCCAGCAAATAATCCACCAGGCGCGACGCTCCCGCCCCAACATCGACAATGGCAGCGTCGCTTGTTGCCCCTGTCGCCGCGATCAGGTCGAGCGAGACCTGCGGCCGATCCTCGAACCAGCTTGTCTCGGCATTATCCTTGCTCCTGTAGACATTTTCCCAGCGGTTCGGTTCGTCACCCATTCTCAGTCCCTCACAGATCCACCCGCCTGAGCCGCAGCGCATTGGTGATCACTGAGACCGACGACAGGCTCATCGCTGCCGCCGCAATCATCGGCGAGAGCAGAAGCCCAGCGACAGGGTAGAGCAGCCCCGCCGCGATCGGCACGCCAAGTGAATTGTAGGCGAAGGCGAAGAACAGGTTCTGCTTGATGTTGCGCAGGGTCGCCCGAGCCAGTTTCCGCGCCCGCACGATGCCCATGAGGTCGCCGCCCAAGAGTGTTATTCCTGCGCTTTCCATCGCCACGTCCGCGCCGGTGCCCATGGCGATACCGACGTCGGCAGCGGCCAGCGCGGGGGCGTCGTTCACGCCGTCGCCCGCCATGGCGATCTTGTGGCCTTTCTTGCGCAACTGATCGATCAGCGTCTTCTTGTCTTCCGGCAGGACGCCCGCGCGCACCTCGTCGATGCCTAATTTTCCAGCAACTGCCTGCGCAGTGCGTTCATTGTCGCCGGTCGCCATGATGACGCGCAGCCCCTGTGCGTGCAGTTCCTTGATCGCTTGCGCCGTCGAGTCCTTGATCGAGTCGGCCACTGCCACGATGCCCGCGAGGGCTCCATCGACCGCGATGAACATCGCCGTCTTCCCCTCGGTGCGCAGTGTGTCGGCCCTTGCTTCGGCCTCCGTCGTGTCCAGGCCCATCTCCTGCATCATCGCCGTGTTGCCGAGGGCGACTGCGCGCCCATCGATCTGTCCGCGCACACCCTTGCCGGTGACCGCCTCGAAGTCGGCGGCCTCTTGCCGGGCGGCGCCCGCCGCTTCGGCCCCTTCCACGATCGCTTCGGCCAGAGGATGCTCGGACCCGCGTTCCAGCGCCGCGGCCAACGACAGCAGGTCCGCCTCGGCCACATCCCCCAGCGCCACCGTGTCAGTCAGTTTCGGCTTGCCCATGGTCAGCGTGCCTGTCTTGTCTACGATCAGCGTATCGACAGCCGCCATGCGCTCCAGCGCTTCGGCGTCCTTGATCAGCACGCCCGCCTGCGCTCCGCGTCCCGCCGCCGTGGTGATCGAGATCGGTGTCGCCAGCCCAAGCGCGCAGGGGCAGGCAATAATCAGCACCGAGACGGCTGAAGCGATGGCAAAAACCAGTGCAGGTTCGGGCCCGAAGATCATCCACACGACGAAGGCAAAGATTGCAGTACCCACGACCGTCGGCACAAATATGGCTGAGACCCGGTCCGCCAGTCCCTGGATTGGGGCACGTGACCGCCGCGCGTTCGACACCATGGTCACGATCTGCGCCAGCACGGTATCAGCGCCGACCTTGCCCGCTTCGATCACCAGAGAGCCGTTCTTGTTGATCGTGGCGCCGGTCACAGCATCGCCGGGGCCCTTTTCGACGGGCATCGACTCGCCGGTCAGCATGCTTTCGTCCAAGCTTGACCGCCCCTCGATCACGGTCCCGTCCACCGGGACCGCATCGCCGGGACGCACGCGCAGCCGGTCGCCTTCCATGATGTTTTCCAGCGGCGCGTCGTATTCCGAGCCCTCCGGCAGGATGCGACGCGCGGTCTTGGGCGCGAGGTCGAGAAGCGCGCGGATCGCATCTCCGGTGCGTTCCCGGGCTCGAAGTTCCAGAACCTGGCCAACAAAGACCAGTGCCACAATCACCACCGACGCCTCGAAGTATGTGCCAACGCCATGGCCCATTCGATACTGTTCGGGGAAAAGGCCCGGCAGGAACGTCGCGAAGATCGAATAGAGATAGGCCGCCGCAACGCCGAGGCTGATCAGCGTCCACATATTGGGCGAACGGTTCAATATTGAAACCCAGCCCCGCTTGAAGAACGGCCATGCTGCCCAAAGCACGATTGGTGTGGCCAGCACAAATTCCAGATAGCTGGCCGTCTGATGCCCGATCCAGTCGCGCACCGGCAGGCCGACCAGACCGCCCATGGTCAGGACGATCAGCGGCACCGCCGCAGCCGCAGAGATCCACATCCGGCGGGTGAAGTCGGTCAATTCATCGCTGGGTTCGTCCGAGGGCAGCATCGGCTCCAGCGCCATGCCGCAGATAGGGCAGGCTCCGGGGGCATCGCGGACGATCTCGGGATGCATGGGACAGGTGTACTGGACGTCGGCGGGCGCTGCCTTCTTCTTCCCTGCGGCGCGGCCCGACGCGAAGTGCCACGGGTCGGCCTTGAACTTCGTTTGGCATTTCTCGGAGCAGAAATGGAAGGTCTTGCCCCCAAACTCCGCGTGCCGCCCGTCGGGCTTGACCGCGACCGTCATCCCGCAGACCGGGTCCTTTGCCGTCTCGGTTCCCGCCGGGATGTCGGACGCCGCGTGATGATGATCGTGGTCCATGGTGTGCCAACTTTCTTTTAGTTGCTTCAGTCTGGGTCATCCAATGACTGGAAGCTCAAGCCCTATTCAATGGTTATCGTGATCGCCCTCGTTAACGGGATTGCGCGCGAGGAACACCCGCATAAAGAGGAAAACCAGAGCCATGCCGACTATGCCGATCACGACGATCAGCGGGTCGGACTGCCACTTCATCGCGGCGAAGGCGGCCAGCACCACGGCATCGAGCGAGATGGCCGTCAGCAGCACCCAGCCACGTGCGCCAATCTCCTCTCGCAGATGCCGGAACACGCCCAAATGGATGATCATGTCCATCACCAGGTAGAAGAAGGCGCCAAGCGAGGCGATCCGGCTGAGGTCGAAGAAGACCGTCAGGAAGCCTGCGATCACGACGGTGTAGACGAGCGTGTGGTCCTTGATCGTGCCCGGCATTCCGAAATGGCTGTGCGGAATCATCTTCATGTCGGTCAGCATCGCCAGCATCCGCGAGACCGCGAACACGCTGGCGATCAGACCCGACGCCGTGGCGACAAGCGCCAGCGCCACCGTCAGATAAAAGCCGGTCTGACCCAGCGCGGGCTGGGCCGCCTCGGCCAATGCGTAGTCCTTTGCCGCCACGATGCGGTCGAGCGGCAGGCTGGAGCCGACGGCGAAGGCGACGAGCAGATAGACGACCACGCAGATCGCGATGGACAGGATGATGGCCCGGCCGACGTTGCGGTGCGGGTCGGTGACCTCTGCGCCGCTGTTCGTGATCGTCGTGAAGCCCTTGAAGGCCAGGATCGACAGCGCGACCGATGCGAGGAAGCCAGTGGTGCCAGCGTCACCGCCCGTCGCCTCGAACGACAGACCACTGGCCCAAAGCGCGGAAACACCGAACAGTGCGATGCCGCCCACCTTCAGCACGGCCATGACGATGGAAACCAGCCCGACCGAGCGGGTGCCCGAGGCATTCACGAGATAGGCGAAGATGATCAGCCCGACGCCGAGAACCGGCACGAGAACGCTGTCGGCATCGCCGCCGAACGCCCGGAGCGTGTAAGTGCCGAAGGTGCGGGCGACGAGACTTTCGTTGATGACCATCGACAGCGCCATCAGGAGCGAAGCGCCCGCCGCGACCGTGGTCGGCCCATAGGCCTTCTTCAGGATCATCCCGATGCCGCCCGCGGACGGATAGGCGTTCGACATCTTTATGTAGGTGTAGGCGCTGAACGCGGTCACGATGGCACCGACGACGAACGAGAGCGGAAAGAACGGCCCGGCAAGTTCGGCGATTTGTCCGGTCAGCGCGAAAATGCCTGCGCCGATCATCACGCCGGTGCCCATGGCCACCGCGCCCGGCAGGGTGATGCTGTTTTTCTTGTAGGCGTCCGGCATCAGGATTCCTTTTCGGTTTTGCATCGGGTCGCAATCCAGAGCAGCGGCAATCCTGTGATCAGGCAGAGGTAAAGCCCTGCCCATGTCGCCCTGCCCATGTCGCCCTGCACATGTCGCCCTGCCTATGTCTCCGCTGACCGCTTCGCCGCCGAAATGCGCGGGAAGGGAACTCGCAGACACGATCCCGGCCAATGTAGTTGGCGCGAAACGCCAAGCAATCAGTAAACTGAGCCCCGCCCAGTCCATCAGCCCTGCCGGAACCTTCGCGCCGAAAGGTCGGCGGCTATCCCCACAGGACCGCGGGGCACGGTCACGCGGCCGAAGTCTGTGTCGTCAGGCCCAGCACCAGCCAGTCCTGCATGCCGCCCCGGTAGTAGTAGATTTTTTCCGGCGGAAAGCCGTTGTCGACCATTGCGTGCATCGCGATCGAACTCTGAGGGCAGGCCGGGCCATTGCAAAACGCCACGACTTTCTTGGCGGCGTCGCAATTCCAACCGGACGATGATCGCACACATCCCAGCGCGTTCAGACGGTCGGCAACCTCTCCAAACGGAATCGCCATGCTTCCCGGAATCGTTCCCTTCAGCCGCCAATCGGGATCGCGCATGTCTACCAAGACATAGTCGTCATCTGCCAGGCAGTCCAGAACCTCAAGCTCACCGACAGGTGTAACGCCGTCTATCGGAACCATCGGTTGCAGATATCCGGTAATGAGTTGCATGTTGTTCCGGTGGCGTTCGATCCCAACCGGTCCGCCAGTCAATTTGACTACCCGGTTCGTCTCGTCCGCCGTGATTTCGAGCAGTTCAACCATTAATCGATCTCCGGTCCGGTTTTGCTTCATTAAGCGGCACACGCCATCAACACCTTGAGCGTCTCGCGCTGCATCAGGCTCTTGGTGTCGGCCAGAACCGACAGCTCTAACCACCAGACCCCAAATGCGGCGAGCCCCAAGACTGCAATCGCCGCAAGGATGCCGGTGCGCAGTCGCATCTCAGATCGCAGCAACGGCCTTCGCCAGAAGATCGCGGACCTGGCCCGCGACGGCCGTCAGTTCAGCGTTTTCGATTGCCTGCATCGACGCCACCGGGTCGATGGCACTGACCTCCACGCCGCCCTCGACCTCGCGCAGGATGACATTGCAGGGCAGCATCGCACCGACCCGCGGCTCGATTCCGATCGCCTGATGCGCCATCTTCGGGTTGCAGGCGCCCAGAATGCGATAGGCCGACATCTCGACATCGAGCTTCTTCTTCATCGTCGCCTTGACGTCGATTTCGGTCAGCACTCCGAAGCCGTTGTCCGCCAGGGCGGCGCGGGTGCGGGCATCGATGTCGTCGAAAGTGGTGTCTTTGAACATGCGATTGATCGTGTAGCTCACTGAAATACACTCCTTGTGTGGACTTGGAAGACGCTGACTTGGCGAGGCGGCACCGAAACTGGCCTTGCGTGGTCATATCGGAGATGTCGTTTTACAATCCAAGCCTGCGTATCTCCGAAACACACTATAATATTTCGGCACAGCCGTCTTGATACAGATCAGTGCCTGCACGCCGTTTTTTCCATATGACTGCATACCTAATACGTGGCCGCAGTCGATGCCATGCGAAGGGAGTTAAAGTATGGAATTCAGGAATATGGCGAATGTCCCGAGCATGGCGGGCGCACTCTGCGAAAGTAAGGGGCAAGACTGTTCCCCGTCAGCGCCCATGGGATTAATTGAGCTGATTGCTTGAGGGAGAGTTTTGGCTCATCTTCACTATCCAGGCGTGAAGAATGGGACATAGACCTGAACGCCATAGGGATGCTGCCGATCGCAACGTGAAGGATATTCGTCGCAAGACACGCAAGCGGTATTCATCGGAAGACAAGATTAGGATCGTGTTGGCTGGATTGCGTGGCGAGGACACGAGTGCCGAACTGTGCTGTCAGTGTTGAATGTCACCTAAAACTGACCTGGTGTTGTCACCGCGATCTGACCCGCTTATTCGTTATGCTTTTTTCGTCATGATGTGGTCAATTCTGTTGGCTCCTTCCGTTTCTTTTTTGCTGTCTCGGAGCTGGCTTTGAAGCGATAGCTGTCGTTGCCAGTCTCAAGAATGTGGCAGCGGTGCGTAAGCCGATCAAGCAAGGCAGTGGCCATCTTGGCGTCACCGAAGACCGTTGCCCATTCGCTGAAGATCAGGTTAGTGGTAATGACAAAGCTGGTGCGCTCGTAGAACTTGCTGAGAAGCTGGAACAGCAGCGCGCCGCCTGATGTGCCGGACGCAGAGAAGCCAGCGATGGCATGATTTTCCACTGAGCCTTGCGCTCCACAAACATTCATTTCGGTGACGCCGTACGAATCCCCTCTTTTCGCCTGCAACAATCTGCACCTGGTGTTTCCCGGTCGATAGGCTGGCTCAAAAGGCCAACACGATCATGCGCCAGCGCAACATCCAACAAAAAGGTTTCGGGTCGGTTCGTTAGTCTTGCTGGCGGGCAACAGCGCCCAGCCACCCTGGCAGTCAAAGAATACAAATATCGAAAACATCGCACCTGGCTGAAAAGCCATCCGGTGCCCGGAATTGGACTCGAATCTCCACGACGCTGCGGCCATCAGCACCCGAAGCCGGCGCGTCTGCCGTTGTCCGGATGATTCAAGAGTCCAAAGACCAGAAATAAGTCATTTGTCCAATGAAAGTTGGCAGTGTTTTTAAAAACGAATTTCCGCTGGCCTCACCAGGGAGACGTGAAATTTGTCTTCTCGGGCCCGCCATTGCGCACACCGGAGTTCTGCTTCACCTCATATCTGCGGAAATGCGCGTCCAATTGCGCTTTCATCTGTTCGATACGCATCGCCTGTTCCGGCATCCCGGCGATATCCGTCTCCTCTGCGGGATCATCCTCGAGATCAAACAATCTGCAGTAATTGTCTGCACAATAGATCACCAGTTTGTACCGCTGATCGCGGATCATGCGCACATTGCCATATTCACCGAACTGGACAGCTCGCCAGGGCTCTGACAGGTCCTGGCCGGTCAGCATGGGCAGGAGACTGCGGCCGGCATAGATATCATTGCCATCGTCGGGTGGTTGGACGCCGCAATAATCCGCAAGTGTCTGGAAGAGATCCAGGTGATCGGTGAATTCGGGTCGCCGATTAGCCCGAGGTATCACTTTGGGATGATTGAAAATCACTGGAATGCGGATGCTCTCTTCCACCATGTTGAGCGGCAGCGTACCGTTGCCCTTGCCCCAAATGCCGTGATGCCCACAGCACAATCCGTGATCGGACGTGTAAAGAATCAGGGTGGAATCGGTGAGGCCTTGCGCATCAACTTCGTCCATCAGGCGGCCAACGGCCTCGTCGAGGGACGTAATCGCAGCATAATATTGCGCCAATCCTTCCCGTTCATCAGGGCATGGTCGCAGCTCTGCCGATTCCAGGTTCTGTTTTCCGAACGGGTAGGAAGCGCCCTCTGGCACAGCGGAGAATTCTTTTGCGCGATAGTGCTCGACCAGCCGTTCGGGATGATCTGTCCAGGGGCTGTGGGTTGCCGTATGGCCGACAAACAGGAAGAAGGGCCTTTCCTGGTCTCTTTGGCGCAAAAACCGGACGGCGTGGTCGGTGATGATTTGCGATTTGTAACCATCCAGCTCAACGATCTTGCCGTCGTCGCTGAAGCGGTACCGGCCCTTCGCCCCGATCGGATAATCACCGCTGAGCGCAAACCAGGAGTCAAATCCTGGATGCGGCTCGATGTCATTTCCCAGATGCCATTTGCCGGTCAGGCCCACCTGATAGCCTGAATTCTGCAGCAATTGCGGAAGCGTCACTTCCTTGTCCAGCCAGCGGCGGGTATCGAAATCCTCGCCTGATGCAATATAATCATGCAGGCCATGCTGAGACGCCAGGCGGCCTGTGAGAAAACAGGCTCTTGCCGGGGAACACACCGGTGTTGGCGTAAATGCGTTCTCCATGACCACGCCGGTTCCGGCCAGATAGTCCAATGTCGGCGTGTGCAGGTCCTTGTTGCCATAGGCCGGCAACGCCCACTGGCCGTGATCGTCATTGAAGATTACGATGATGTTCCGGTCACGGTTCACAATGTCATTCCTGGTTTTGAAATCAATAGTTGGCGCTTTCCCTGACGAAGCGGCCGAGCACATGTTTGCCGATCATTTTCCAGGCATAGTCGGAAACCAGGCCAAGAAACCCCAGCAGGAATATGCCGACAAACATCCAGTCGATCTTGAAGTAGAGCTTTGAGGTCCAGATCAGGTAACCAAGGCCCGATTCCGCCGCAAGCATTTCAACCGCGACGATCACCAGGAATGACGAAGCCAGGGCAAGACGCATGCCGACGTAGATGGACGGCATGGCGGCAGGAATCGTTACCAGAAGGAATATGTCCCAGGCATTCGCCCCGAAGGTCTGCGCTGCAAGCTTCTTGTTCTCATGTATCGTGCCAACGCCGGTGGCGGTATTGATCAGGACGATGAAAGACGTGGCATACATGACCAACAGGATTTTCGACAATTCTCCCACGCCAAACCAGACGATGAACAAGGTCACCAGTGCGATCGCCGGAATGAACCGCAGGAAGTGGATGAATGGATCGACGATGCGTTTGGCGGTCAGAAAGCTGCCGACGATCAGGCCGATGGGGATGGCGATCAGGCTTCCGAGCACCCAACCGGTGAGTATGCGCGCCATGCTGACGCCGATATGCACAAACAGCAGATCTTTCTGATAGAGCTCAACTGCTCCAAGAAAGATGACGGAGACGGGCGGCAGGAAAAACGGATCAATAAAAAGGCGCGCCGAAATCTCCCAGGCCAGCAAGCCGGCGATAACCGCTATGGGTGAGATCAGCTGGCCGCGCCAGGTGCTGCCTGTTTTCCCGCTCATACCCACACCTTTTTGACTTCTTCTTCAATATCCAGCGATATGCGCTCCAAAAGGTCGATATAGACGGGATCCGTCTGTTTGCGCGGGTAATCCATCGGCACATCATAGGTGTGCTTGATGCCAGCGGCCGGTCCAGCCGACATCAGGATGATTCTCTGGCCCAGGTTGAGCGCCTCGCGAATGTCGTGTGTCACATAGATCGCCGTTCCGCCGACATCGTTCCAGATGGACACCATCTGGTTCTGCAGCATCTGTCGGGTCTGTGCATCGAGTGAGGCAAAGGGCTCGTCCATCAACATGATGGAAGGCCGCATGGCCAGCATGCGGGCGATCTGAACGCGCTGTTTCATGCCACCTGACAATGCGTCGGGGAATTTGTCCGCATGCGCCAGCAGATTGACCATTTGCAGAGCCTCGTCGCATCGCAACCGGCGCTCTTCCGGCTTTACGCCGCTGATTCTCAATCCGAATTCCACATTGCCGCGCACGGTCAGCCATTCGTAAAGAGCGCTGGTCAGATCCTGGAACACCATGCCGCGATCCTTGCCCGGACCCCGGATCGGCCTGTCGTCAATCGTCACGCGCCCCCGGGTTGCCGAGTCAAAGCCGGCGATCAGGCGCAACAGGGTTGATTTTCCGCAACCGCTGGGCCCCAGAAGGATGAGGAACTCACCTTCCGGAACCGTCAGGTCGATATTTTCGAGGATCAATGGCCCGGAGCCCTGGGTGGTCGCATAGGAGAAGGCGACCTGGTTCAGATCAATTGTCATCCGCGTGCTCTTTCCTCTCCGGGCCAATATTTTGCTATTTGATTTCGTCGACGATTTCGACGGATGGTGCGGCTTCGCGCAGGATCTCCAGATCGACATAATCATTGAGATCATAGGCCGGGTCGATGACCCCGCTGGCGACGAGGAAATCAAGCTTGGATTTCAGCGACGCCATCCCGGCTGCTTCAAAGCTCAATGCATAGTTCTGGCCCTGGATGACCGGCCTGATCTTTTCCGCATCACCGGCAATGCCCTTGGCGACAATCGCCGCTGCTTCGTCCAGATCACTGGCGACGTCCTTGGCGGCCTTGTCCAGCGCGCGCAGGGTTGCCAATACGGTATCGCGATTGTTGTCCAGATAGTCTTTTGCAACGACCAGCAGCGCGATTGTTTTCTGATTGACGATACTGTCGTCAGCCTCGAAGCGAAATTTCGGATCGTCACCCAGTTCCTTGATGCCCTGGCCCCAGATCCACGCAGTGTCAACACGACCTGACTTCATGGCGCCGATGATTTCAAACAGGCTGGCAAGGCCAACCAGTTCGACATCCTTGTCAGGATCGATACCATTGTCGCGCAGATGAATGCGCGTTACGAATTCCTGAGCCGTTCCGGAAGCGACGGCAATTTTCTTGCCTTTCAGGTCGGCAATGGATTTGTAATCGGGGCTGACATAAAGCTTGTGCCAGCCGGGATTGGGTATGCCGATGAATGCAGGCGTTGCCAATTTGCCGGATGAAAAACGCGCCAGCAGCGGCATGTCGATAATCACGCCGAAATCAGCCTGGCCTGCCAGAACGGCGTCAACGGTATCGACACCGTAGGAAAACGTCAGCAACCGGGCGTCAATGCCTTCTTCTGCAAAATATCCTTTGGCGTCGGCAACCCGAATGAGCGTTCCGAGCACGAATCCGTCGACCGCGTAGCGCACAACCGTATCTGCGGCCCTTCCGACACTGCCGGGCAGCCCCACACTGCTGGTCAGCATTGCGGCGCCAAGCCCCAGAGCCAGACCAAGTCGTTTCAGGTTTGATAGAAACATTTTCATTCCCCTTTTTTTCAAGTTTTCTACAGGTTCGTTTCGCGTCTTTTCGTTCTCATGCGCCCCGCAGCATCAACGCGTTGTGTTGCAGTCGGCGTTCGGATTCGGCTGCCGCTTCCCGGACAGATTCCAGTATCTGTTCGGCCTTTGCCCGCTCCAGACCAATGGCGGCGACCGAGACAGCACCTTTGACGGTATGGCCCACACCCCAGCGAACCGGCGCAGTTATCCGCGTGACCGCGCCTTCCTCGCTGATATGATATCCGTCCTTGCGAATGGTCTCGAACAGCGCCAGTTCCCTGTCGATGTTGTCGTCCGTTGACTGTTCTTCCAGCAGACAATTCACCTCATCGGGCGATTGAAAGGCCAGCAGCGCCATGGCCATGCCATTGTCGATCATGCGATAGGCCTTGAAAAACAGATCGATGAAGTGGAACGACGACGGCATTTCGGTCTTTGCCGTCAGAACAAAGGAATCATTGGCGTAACGGGCAAAACAGGCTGAATGGCCGCAGGCCTGCGCCAGGTCCTGTATGATCGGGCTGAGGATTTCGTTTTCCGACCAGTGCCCGTGCAAGTGGCGGGCAAGGATCATCATCCTCGAGCCGACGATGTATTTTCCGTCCTTGTCGTTTTCAATCCAGCCTTCGTCGAGCAGCATTTTCAACAGGCGGGACAGGCTCGCTGCCGAAACGCCGATCTCCGTTTCCAGTTTCGAGAACGACGTGCTGTCAGGCGACTTTGCCAATGCATCGATAATGGCCAATGCGCGCCGTCCGGAGAGCAGTTGATTTTCACCGGTCACATTTGGGACTTTCATAAGTAATAGCCACTCCTGTTTTTGAAAGCGTATTTTGAGAGGATTGATCTGTCAAGGCTAGCGTTTTAGAAAGTTACTATTATAATTGAAAGCAGATTTCGACGATCTCGAATGCACGCGGGCTTCCGGTGACGAAGCGCCAACGTGTTGAAAGCCTGACTGCGGCTCAACGACAGGACACCATGCGCATGAATCAGCCCAACATTCTCTGGATTTGCACCGACCAGCAGCGGTTTGACACGCTGGGTTGCACCGGCAACCCCTATGTGAAAACGCCGAACATTGACGCACTGGCGGCGCAATCGGCGCATTTCGACCGCGCCTTTGTACAAAGTCCCGTTTGTATGCCCAGCCGCGCCAGTTTTCTGACCGGCCGGTACCCCAGAACAACGCGGCTGCGTCAGAATGGTCAGGTCATTCCCGATGATGAAGTGCCGATCAGCCGACTATTGGCCGATGCGGGCTATCATTGCGGCCTGGTGGGCAAATTTCATCTGGCGCCCTCCGACCCGAAGATCAATGCCACCATCGAGGCGCGGATCAACGACGGCTACAGCGAATTTTGCTGGGCGGGTGATCCGCAGGACCTGTGGGGCCTGCACAGTGGCTATACGGCCTATCTGGCTGAAAAGGGGCTGAAATTCGAGACAAGGCCCCATCCCAAAAGCCGCTTTGTCGATATCGGCATGCCGGAAGAGCATCACGAAACCACCTGGTGCGCGGAACGTGCCATCGAATTCATTCAAAGGCAGGCCAAGGGTCCGGCGCCCTGGATGTTTTCGCTCAACATGTTTGCGCCCCACCACCCGTTCAATCCGCCGGCGCCCTATCTCGAACGCTATATGGAGATGCTGGACGATATTCCGCTTCCCGACGCGCTGGATGACGATCTGTCGACAAAACCGCCTTACCAGTCCCATGATGCCGAGGGCGCCTATGGCCACACCTTTGAATATTCGAAACATATCAGCCCGACGGATCATCGCATGATCCGGGCTGCCTATTGGGCGATGTGTGATCTGGTTGACGCAAAACTCGGTGCGATCCTTGCTGCCCTGGAAGCATCGGGACAGAGCGACAATACGATTGTGATTTTCATGTCGGACCACGGCGAAATGCTGGGGGATCACGGCATTTACCTGAAAGGCCCGTATTTTTATGAGCCGGCCATACGCGTTCCGTTGATGCTTCGGCTACCCGGCCGCATCCAGCCGAAACGCTACAGCGACCTGATCGAAATGGTCGACCTCGCCCCAAGCCTGCTGGAGGCCTGCGGCATCGACAGATACCCTGGCATGCAAGGCCGCTCCTTGTGGCCGTTGATGAACGGGAAGATCATGGAGGGTACGCACCGGGACGACATCTATTGCGAATATTACAACGCCATGCCCTTTCACGACAATCCAACCGCCCAACTCACCATGCTGCGCACCGACCGGCATCGGCTTGTCGTCGACCACGCCAATGACACCGGTGAACTCTACGATCTGAAAGCCGACCCCAGCGAAGTCAGGAACCTGTGGAGCGACGCGGCATCCATGCCGACAAAGGTCCGCATGCTCGAACGCCTGACCCACCGCATGGCCTTCACAGCCGACCCGCTTCCGCCGCGATTGACGGAGTGGTGAGTTTGGGGCGTGAGGTGTTTGCATCTGGCTCAAGAGTCACTTGGGCAATCAATGCGTCGGCGCGGGCCTGCCCGAACGGTTCACTTTCCCTCCTGCGCCAGTCCACTGCCGCATTTTGTCAAAAGTTCAAAGCGACATTGAGACCGAGCGACTGATGCTTATGTGCCAAATCACATAAAATCACTTTATAGCATATAACACATAAAATCGTATTATGCGCTAATTCCGATATTGTATTCTTATCGGGTCTGGCTCATAACAATTCTCATGAGTGACTTGGCAAGAACACCGAAGCAGATCGGTAGCATCATCCAGCGCGCGCGCAAGAAACGAGGCTGGAACCAGACGCAGCTCGGCGAAAAAGCCGGACTGCGGCAGGAAACCATATCGCTCATCGAGACGGGCAATCCGGCTGCGAAGCTGGAGACGATCCTTGCCGTACTTGGTGCGCTGGATCTGGAGTTTCAGATTACAACGCGCTCCAAAGGACAGGCCACTGATTTTGAGGATCTTTTCTGATGGCCCGCCGCCATCAACATCCGCCGCTGCGCGTCTACCTCAATAATCGCCTGGTCGGACATCTTTTGACGGATAGTGGCCTATTGGGTTGCGGTTGGCCTGAATTTTTCCGGAGTGCTACAACTTTCAATGCCCTGGCCGACAATCCAGCGCCGTTGCGGTTGGCCTAACTTTTCCAGAGTGCTACAACGCTGGACCGCAGAGCATGAAGCGCAACTGGGTTGCGGTTGGCCTGACTTTTCCAGAGTGCTACAACCGTGAGCGTCACGCACGGCGCGATTGTCTAGTTGCGGTTGGCCTGACTTTTCCAGAGTGCTACAACGCTTTATTGAGTGAGGCGCAAAATCTGGTGGTTGCGGTTGGCCTGACTTTTCCAGAGTGCTACAACGCTTTCACCGACGGTGGGCAAGCAGTGGTGTTGCGGTTGGCCTGACTTTTCCAGAGTGCTACAACCGCAGCCGATACAATGCCAGAGCCTCTGCAGTTGCGGTTGGCCTGACTTTTCCAGAGTGCTACAACCTATCAAAAACCCATTGATAGGCTGGTGGAGTTGCGGTTGGCCTGACTTTTCCAGAGTGCTACAACATGCACGGCATATAGGACGAAACGCCCCGGGTTGCGGTTGGCCTGACTTTTCCAGAGTGCTACAACCCCTTGACAGGGTTTCCCCCTTCCCTTGCTGTTGCGGTTGGCCTGACTTTTCCAGAGTGCTACAACCTAATTCACCTTCTTGATTGTAGGTCCAATGTTGCGGTTGGCCTGACTTTTCCAGAGTGCTACAACTAATCGTCATTGTGACCCGTGTATTCACTGGTTGCGGTTGGCCTGACTTTTCCAGAGTGCTACAACGGAGGCCGTGAGGGTTCCGTACCACGTCCTGTTGCGGTTGGCCTGACTTTTCCAGAGTGCTACAACGCGCTCTTTCACACCGCGACCAGGTGGCGAGTTGCGGTTGGCCTGACTTTTCCAGAGTGCTACAACCTGATCGACGGGACCTATCCTGATTATCGCGTTGCGGTTGGCCTGACTTTTCCAGAGTGCTACAACCCATCATCGATCTTATGGAAGGTGAAAAGGGTTGCGGTTGGCCTGACTTTTCCAGAGTGCTACAACAGACGACGGGCTTCAAGTGTGCCGGAATAGGTTGCGGTTGGCCTGACTTTTCCAGAGTGCTACAACCAATCAGGTTATTGAATCCCGGTTCAAGTAGTTGCGGTTGGCCTGACTTTTCCAGAGTGCTACAACAGCATCATCGCGGCGATTGTGGACGTATCCGTTGCGGTTGGCCTGACTTTTCCAGAGTGCTACAACGCCGCTTTAGGTGGCTGATCGCGGCGGGGGTTGCGGTTGGCCTGACTTTTCCAGAGTGCTACAACCCTGCACCACAACGGGCGCGGGACGGACCGGTTGCGGTTGGCCTGACTTTTCCAGAGTGCTACAACAACAGCGTGCCGAACCCGACAGGCGTGGCGGTTGCGGTTGGCCTGACTTTTCCAGAGTGCTACAACAACCGTCAATAAATGGCAATAGTAGCGCAAGTTGCGGTTGGCCTGACTTTTCCAGAGTGCTACAACGTTTCGGCCTTGAGGCCGCCGCCGACACACGTTGCGGTTGGCCTGACTTTTCCAGAGTGCTACAACCCACATACCCCAGGTCACTGCCTCGCAGCCGTTGCGGTTGGCCTGACTTTTCCAGAGTGCTACAACACAAAAAAGCCCCGCCACAATTTAACGGGGGTTGCGGTTGGCCTGACTTTTCCAGAGTGCTACAACGCTTTTCATTTTATGCACACGCTCAAAGTCGTTGCGGTTGGCCTGACTTTTCCAGAGTGCTACAACGAACGTTGGTTCGAAAATAAGCGCCATCGGGTTGCGGTTGGCCTGACTTTTCCAGAGTGCTACAACGGGTGACAGGGAGGAACACCCGCCGGGCTTGTTGCGGTTGGCCTGACTTTTCCAGAGTGCTACAACGGGCCAAGCGCGGGGAACGTCTGCCAGGGTGTTGCGGTTGGCCTGACTTTTCCAGAGTGCTACAACAAACATGCCATTGACTGTCGGATGGCCAAGGTTGCGGTTGGCCTGACTTTTCCAGAGTGCTACAACCAAATATCCATGGGCATCATCGAGACGCCTGTTGCGGTTGGCCTGACTTTTCCAGAGTGCTACAACACAATCATGTCGGACGCCCAGACGTTATTGGTTGCGGTTGGCCTGACTTTTCCAGAGTGCTACAACGCGTGCCGATTGCGTCATATTCCGTTTGTGTGTTGCGGTTGGCCTGACTTTTCCAGAGTGCTACAACCGCCTGCCCCGATTGACTACAAGACGATGGCGTTGCGGTTGGCCTGACTTTTCCAGAGTGCTACAACGAGGCTCAAGTCAGGCCTCTGTC
>Ga0208648_1000162_pt1 | contig 72921 bp, 63 predicted proteins | sample AntAceMetag02UKL_FD_184772 | JGI IMG/M metagenome (GOLD analysis project Ga0208648, IMG submission 184772) | Saline lake microbial communities from Ace Lake, Antarctica - Antarctic Ace Lake Metagenome 02UKL (SPAdes) (version 2) | ecosystem: Environmental > Aquatic > Non-marine Saline and... | reverse complement strand
CAGCCTCGAAAACCTTACGAAAACATTTGATCATGCTGCCAAGGCAGGTACAGCAATCGTGATAACTACCAGGAAGAAATTCGAGGGTATCACCAATAGCTATACAATAAATTCAGGGGAAATACATAAATTATGAAACTAAGATATCTGCTTCAAATATTAATTATACTGGTTCTACTTATTGTTGATGATGGTATTTATAATTTGCGTCAATACAGTCAGGAAGAGCTCAATTTTAGGGCAGAACAGGTCTATCTGGAAATCGAAGAAAAACCGGCAATCCTGATAGTAACTGAAGAACAGTCTGAGCGTATCAGTGATGATATAGGTAATCTTTATTTTGTTAATAAGGTCAGTAAACAAAATAAAAGTGAGATCATCGATATTCTAAGCAGGCAATATCATCTGGATGAAGCCAATTCACTATTAGATGAACTTAATCTACCTGCTGTTCTGGAAATCCAATTTAAAGGTGCTGCTTTCAGGGAAACGGAATCCAGCCTTTTCTGGCAGGCAACAGAAAAAGAAGAGGGCATTTTCCAGATTATTTACACCGATGAGAATTATCTTGATGACTGGTCGAAACTGGATAAACTGCTGGAATATAGTGGACTGATAGAAAATTACTGGCAATGGATATATTGGGGTCTGGCGATATTACTATTATTGATAGTGCTTTTATTCAGGATAAGTTATGAAAACCGGCAGGTGAGATATTGGCAGGTTTATAGACGCTCAGGCGGTAAACCCGGATTAAGCCGTATATTCAAGATATTAAATAGTATATTCCTTGTTTTTATTCCCCTGGCGATTGCCATGGGAGTGGAATATTTTCTGTGGGTGAATCATACTTTTGGTTATATGCCAGATTTCCGATTTCATATTATCCGCTCAGCAGCCTTGCTCACCGTCAGTCTGTTGTCACTAATTTTGATCAGGAGAGAAAGTTATGATTAAATATATTCCTAATATATTAACAATGCTGAGGGTAGTACTGGTGCCGGTCTTTGTCTGGTTTTTCTTTTTTGCCCCTGTCACCAATAGTCTGATGTGGTCAGCAGTGATTTTTGTGATAGCAGAAATTACGGATTATCTGGATGGCAAAATTGCCAGAAAATATAATGCTATTAGTAATTTTGGCAAGATTATGGATCCGCTGGCAGATAAACTGCTTACCGGAGCTGCTTTGATCGGGATAGCCGTGCCACCATTTCAATTGATCAGTATTGGAGCAGTGTTTATTATCATTTTCCGGGAAGTAGCAGTATCTGTTCTACGTCAGGTTTATGTGAAAAGAAAAATATATCTTCCTGCTAATAACTGGGGCAAAATTAAAACAGTCACCCAGATGGCAGGATTGACCTTTGTGATTATCTATCTAGCAATTACACAAGTGGAAAACAGCACAATCTATATGCTGATATATTATTACTTCTGGCTGGTGGCATTTATCACAGCTTTTTCAGGGATCAATTATTTTATGCCCCTCATATTACCTAAAAGCGGGAAGGAAAAATGAAGAAATTTATCCTGATCCTGGTCGTACTGATGGTATTATTCTCCTGCGGAAAACAGGAAAAAGGTTCTGCATCGGCTATGAAAGGGGTAGTAAAAGATAGAAAGAAACCCCTGGCATGGGGGAAAAAACAGAAAATATATGTTTTTGCGGATGATAATGTCTGGAAATATGCTGAAGATGATCTTCGCCAAACTATTGAAAGGACATATTATACTACACTTAATGAAAAAATGTTCGAGCTGGAAAGAATATCATTTAGTAAGCTTGAAGATTATTTCCGGTTCAATAATCTGATATTTTATTGTGATGCATCCTCTGAACAGGAAGTGTCAAAATACGTTAAAGAAAGACTGGGAAGCAAGATTGATGAACGGATTGCTGCCGATGGTGGAGCAATTTATCCCGTTTATAATCTCTGGGCAGATGATCAGTTAGTTCTATTCATCGTTGGTGAAACCGAAGAAAGACTTTTAAAATTGAATATGCTGCAAGCATCTAAGTTTTGGGAAATCTTCAAGCAGAGATTGTATAAAAGGATCGAATATCAAGTTTACCGTTCCCGGAGAAAACCCATGAGCAACTTCACAGAAAAGATCTGGCAGTTTGACCTTCCAGACAGATACGTGAAGTTTCGAGAAGATAATATAAATCATTTCACTTCCTACCTGGCAAGATCAAAATCTCAACCTGACCGGTATATCTCTGTCTATTATGAAGATATGCCAGAGAATATCATCTCCCGTGACTGGCTGATAGAAAAGAGAAATGAAATAGCCGGAAAATACTATGACGGTGATAAATTCAGTAAACAGGATGTGACTATCAGCAATACTGAGATTTCCAGATATAGTGGCTTGAAACTAATGGGACGCTGGAATAATAAAAAATATTATATTGGTGGTGCTTTTAGTTGTTTTGCATTTTGGGAACCGGAAAGAAAACAGGTCTTTATCATTGATAATTCTGTTTATTATCCTGAAGGTGATAAACTGCCTGCTTTGATCGAACTGGAGATCATCAGTAATTCATTCCGCTTAAAATAATGAAATCTGTAATACAGAAGATAAAGAGAGCTATCAGAAATACTGAATTCGATGGAAATACCTATATAGCAGGTGGTTACGTGAGAGACCTGGTATTAAAAAATAAGAAAAGTGACCTTGATATTGCCGTCTCATTACCCCAGGGTGGGATTAAATTAGCAGAATTTCTCCATGAAAATAATATTGCCTCAAAACCAGTGCTATTTGATCAGTTTGGTACTGCCCTGGCAATGATCGGCAAACATAAGATAGAATTTGTAATGACCCGTAAAGAAAGCTATCGCAAGGGAAATAGAAAATCATCTACAAGTCCGGGAACACTAAAAGAAGACATTTATCGGCGTGATTTTACTATCAACTCTATGATAATGAATATCATGACAGATGAAATTCTTGATCTTACGGGAAAGGGGAAGATTGATTTACAAAATAGAGTGATCAGAGCTACCTCAGACCCTGAATTTATATTCCATGATGACCCTTTGAGAATACTCAGGGCTGTTCGTTTTGCTAACAGGTTAGGGTTTAAAATTGAAAGTGTTACTGCTGAAGCCATGAAAAAAGACAGCTTCGAACTAGTATCTATATCCTGGGAACGCAAACGGGATGAATTCATCAAAATACTACTTTCAGATACTCCCAAAAGGGGGCTTGAACTCGTATATGAATTTGATCTGATGAAATATATTATTCCGGAATTGGAAGAAAAATCTCAAGATATTTACTTGAATGAGATCTCCTGTTTGCCAGCAAAGCAGGAATTACGGATGTCAGCTCTTCTGCAGGTTCTTGCTGAATTACCAGATAGAGATGACACAATTGATACTATTATTGAAAGACTAAGATTATCAAATAAATTAAAGGCTGAAGTGAAATTACTGGTTCATTACTGCCATTACTTTTCCTCTGATATATACAGTGATGATGACCTGGCAATTAGAAAGCTGATTTTCAACTATCCAGCTACAATAGAAGATTTTATTACATATTATACTTCTTTTGAAGATACTGAAAATTGGCAGAATCAACCGGATAAACTGGGAAATAAGATAAATGTCATCCAAAATGAACTTAAAAATCGCACTTTTCCTCTTAATGGTAATATTATTAAACAGGAATTAGGATTGCCGGAATGCGAAAAAATCGGCTGTCTGATGGAGGAAGCGCTCAGCGCCTGGCTGCTGAATCCCAATCTTGATAAAGAAGAATTAATTCATATCCTGAAAAAAGATTAGTTCAAAGACTCCAAAATTCTTTACTGATGATACGGTAATGAGGATGATAAAATAGCCGATAGATCTCACTGTGATGTAATGCTTTTTCTTGCTGAGCATAAGTTGATATTTGTTCAGCATTATCAAGGTTATAATCAGGATATTCTTTAAAGATGATTTCAGATACCTGCTGCCAGTGAACGTCCCACGCTATAGGTTGATCCAATTTCACACAAGAACTCTTCCAAAACATCTCCGCCAGTTCATCCACGGTTAATATTCCCTGACTTATCCAGCGAATATCAACGCGAACAAAGTTGTTAAAACAGGCTATGTCCTGATTCTCTGGTTTGTCATCAGAGGGTGAGATATTATTTAATTCTGCAGTTAAATAGCTAATAATTCTTTCTTTATCGGCAATGAAGTGCCCCGGACCAAAATAATCCTGATGAAATAGCTTATATATATCTACAAGTTGTGCTTGAGGGAATATTTTCAATTCACGATGGATCAAGTTATTAATTTTGAGTATAATACTCTTCTGATAGTAATTATTCATAATATGACAACTGATAATAATCAGAAGATGGCAGCGGATTGCACAAAACAGGGAGGAAAGTCATGCATATCAAACTGCCACCTTCATAAATATCACGTTATAATCTACTTTTTATATCTTCAAATATAATATTAGCTTTTTTTTTAATTTTAGCAAGTATTATCTCAGATTTTGACATAATTTCCTGCTTGAAATTATCATCAGTGATTCCAGCCATATTGATTTTCACATTCAGAAATGCACTCTGTGCTGCTGCGGTTGCCGTTATAGCAGCTACTCCCGCATCAGAGAGAGCATTACTATTACCTATTGCAGCAATCTCAGCAGCCAGTTCCACTGCTTTCACCGCCAGTTCAAGAGTTTGAAAAGGAACCATGATCGCTTTCTTGGTGGCTTCCTGCATGGCGTCTTCTCGCAATGCTTTCTCCTCATCGGTCTTTTTAGGTAATTTCATTGCTGCCATCATTTCATTAAAAGCCTCAGTATCTTCATCAATAGCAGCCATTGCTTTGGCTTTGATCTTCTGACCACGTTCAGCAATTGGTTTTACTGCTTCCCAATGTACTTCATATCCCTTCTTATCAAAGGTAAGATTTGCCACCATGCTGGATAATGCTCCTGATATTGAAAGACACAGCGCAGCCACACTACCACCACCTGGAGCAGGAGAATTTGTAGATAATTCATCTGTGAATTCTACCAGCGTCAGTTCTGCAAGCTTGTCATCTACTTTTATAGCATATTCAATCACTTTTTTATCAAGCTGAAATTTATATAGATCATCCAGTCCCATGGACTGCACCGCAGTAGTTAAGATCATTTTTTCCGGTTGTCCAGCGCATTCTCCTAATCTATTTAAATAATACTTCCCCGCTTCCAGCATAGCTTCTTTAGGCAAAAGCCCCACAATTTCGCTGCCTGTGATCTGAATACCCTTTTCAACTGCCAGTTCACGTACTTTTTCCAGTACTATATGAGGGGGAGTGATCTTATAATTAGTAAGGTTTATGGAAATCTGAGCTCTTTGAAAATCATCCACATACCAGCCCACTGCTTTGCAATTGGCGAATAATCCCTCTTCTCTGAGCTTATTTCCATCTTTATCTTTGATAAATTTTCCTTTTTCATTCTTAGCAAAACGGCCCTTTTCACGGATTGTGAGTGCCAGATCATGGGCTTTCTTTTTATCTCTGCTATTAAGGTTAATATTATAAGCAATCAGAAATTCTCTGGCTCCAATTGCCAGAGCACCGCTTTTAGCATTAAAAGTGTGAGGTCCGAAGTCCGGCTGCCATTCCGGTTTCCCAGCTCTGCCAGCCAAACCCTCATATTCGCCTTTACGCACTTCTGCCAGGTTCTGCCATTCTGGTTTACTTGCGGCATATTCATATAAATATACCGGTATTTGCAGTTCTTCACCTACTCGTTTACCCAGCTTTCTGGCTAATTCCACGCATTCATCCATTGTCATATCAGACACAGGAATAAATGGGCACACATCAGTAGCTCCAAAGCGGGGATGTGCTCCTGTATGTTTGCTCATATCGATCAATTCTGCTGCTTTTTTAATTGCTTCAAAAGCAGCATCCACAACCAGATCCGGACTGCCAACCATTGTAAAAACTGTCCGGTTTGTGCTTTCACCAGGATCCACGTCCAGTAAAGTTACACCTTTTACCGTGTTTATTGATGCAGCTATAGCATCCAGAATACTTTGATCTTTACCTTCCGAGAAATTCGGTACACATTCAACTAATTTCATCAATTCCTCCAGATTTATCTTTATTATATAATTCTTTTCCCTGAATCCAGGTACTTTGTATTTCCATCTCATAATTGAGATAGATCAAAAGTGCAAGGATATCTTCTAATCCCTTTGATGTCTTGAGAATCTCAGGATGGCTGATAAAGACCAGGTCCGCATCTTTTCCAGGCTCAATGGACCCTATTCGATCTTCCCAACCCAGCAAAACTGCATTACCCAGAGTGCTGTAATAAAATGCTTTTCCTGGAGTAAGGCTTGATTTGTCCAGAATATAATCTGCCAGTTTCATGATTTTGAGCATACTCAAATCAGTTCCTGCTCCCACATCGCTTGCCAGGCCAATCCTAATCCCGCTTTCCTCTATTTCACTCCATTTAAAATGACCACTTTTTAAAAAGAAATTGGAATCAGGACAAAAAGCAATACCAGTATCTGAAGCCTGCAAAATCCTCATTTCTTCCTGATCAAGATGTATCCCATGTCCCATGATGCTCCGCTTTCCCAGTAAGCCAAAATGCTCATAAATTTCCGTATAGCTTCTATTGCCGGGAAATAAATCCATTACCTGCTCTATCTCAAAAGTATTTTCCGATAAATGGGTTTGCATTCTTGCAGATAAATTTCTGATCATTCTACCAGTTTCCTGAAGCAGTTCAGCACTGCAGGTTACAGCAAATCTGGGTGAAAATATATAATCAAGCAGTCCCTGATCGTGCCATTTTTCCCAAAGTTCATAACTCTCATTGATCGCTTTATCTGTATCCTGGCGCAGATAATCAGGACAATTGGTATCCATCATGGTCATCCCGATAATGCTTCGAACTCCCATCTCTTTTGCCACTTCAAATGCTGTCTCGCAAGCTATATGATAAGGTGAAGTATATACCACACTGGTAGTAGTGCCCTTTGCCAGGCATTGCTGATAAAAATCTATTGCTATCTTCCTGCTGAATTGAGGATTATTTGACATCTGCTCAGCTGGAAAAGTATACTTGTGAAGCCATTGCATTAGATCCGGGGCATACCTGCCCCGAATATAGTACTGCGATAGATGCACATGCGCATCTATCATTCCGGGAATGCAAAGGTAATCTCTTTTATCTATCCAGTCCATTGCTGGCTCAGTATCACTTATTTCAATTATTTTACCTTCATTGATTGTAATATAGTGATCAGGCAGATAGATTATTTTATCCGCAGCAAGCGGGGTTAATATATTAGTGGCTATACATTTCATTGCCAATTCAATACTTCTTGATCAATTTTACCTTTTTGATCTTTTTTGCTGTAACTTTGTTCACCAGAAGTGAGTATTTACGCAATTCTAATCTTGTGTTATTCTTAGGTATTCTCGCCAAACGGTTGATTATTAATCCAGCAATGGTCTCATAATCACCTTCCGGTAATTGAAGGTCATATTTATCATTCAAAATATCAATTTCCGTATCGCCATCAATCAGATATGAGCCATCGGGCAATATCTCAAGTTCGCTTTCTTCCACATCATATTCATCTTCTATCTCGCCCACCAGCTCTTCCATAATATCTTCGATAGTAATCATTCCGGCTGTGCCGCCATATGAATCTACAACTATTGCCAGGCTTCGCTGCTTAGACTGCATCTCTGCCAGAAGAGCATCCACTGTCATTGTCTCTGGAACAAAAAGTATCGGTCGAATAAAATCAGATGCTTTTTCCTCGCTGTTGTTCTGACGTCTTAAAAGATCATAGATAATTAATATCCCCTTGATATTATCGAGATCATCATCATATACCGGAAAACGAGTATAACCTGCTTCCCGTGATAATCTTATCACATCATCTATGGATGTATCTTTATCAAATGCCACGATCTCTGTCCTGTGTGTCATGACATTCTCTGCTTTTAATTCCCCAAATTCCAAGGCTTCTTCCAGTAAATCCTTCTGATTGATCTCTGTAGTGCTTTCGCTGGTCTCGCTCTCTGATACCATAAAACTCAAATCTTCACGACTTACCCGCAATAGATTTTCGGTTTCTTTTAATCCAAACAGTTTAGATATCCGTAGATTTAGAAATGTAACTATCCTGGTGAAAGGTGAAAACAGAAAACTATAGAATTTCAAGGTTTCAAAGTTTTTACTTACTAATCTGTTCGGGTGCTCTCGATAGAGTGCCTTGGGTATTATTTCTGCAAATATCAACAGGATAAAAGTCACAATTAGTGTTCCTACCTGATCGGATATTTTAAAGACAGATTTTTCTGGAATAAATTGTAATAACAACATCGTCAGAGATGATACTATAACTATTGAGATATTTGTCCCAATAAGTGTCGTACCAAAAAGTTTATCCGGAGTTTTCAAAAAATCCAGTATCTGTTTCTTTTTTGTGCTGTTCTTTGCTTCCTGTTCTAATTTTAGCTTATCAAGTGAGATCAATCCTGTTTCCATTCCTGAAAAAAAAGCTGACATAAATACAAAGAAAATTATCAGCAAAGTTATTATTGCAATTATCATGTGCCTGAAGGGTTATACAGTCCCAACTGCTGAGCATCAGTAATTAAATAATGCTCAATATCTTCTTTATCGCCGTTTGCTTTTTTCTTTTTACCCATTTACCTGTTCATTCCGATGAGCTAATTTTAGTGCTTCTATAAATTCTTCTAACTCGCCTGTCAAAATCGCATTCAATTTATAGGATGTCAAATTTATTCTATGATCTGTAACTCTTGATTGAGGAAAATTATATGTCCTGATCTTAGCACTGCGGTCACCTGTACCCACCTGGGTTTTGCGATGAGCTGCTATTTCGGACTCATGTTTTAAAATTTCCTGATCCAATAATCTTGAGCGTAACACCTTCATTGCTTTATTCTTATTCTTCAGCTGAGATTTCTCATCCTGACACGTAACCACTATCCCTGATGGCAAATGAGTGATCCTTACTGCTGAATCTGTGGTATTCACACTCTGTCCTCCATGACCTGAAGACCGGTAAACATCTATCTTTAGATCCCTCTCATTTATTTCAACATCCACTTCATCTGCTTCCGGCAATACTGCAACTGATATTGCTGAGGTATGAACTCTGCCCTGTGACTCCGTTACCGGTATCCGCTGCACCCTGTGCACTCCACTTTCCCAGCGCATTGTCCCATACACATCTTCTCCACTCAAGGAAAAGATGATTTCCTTAAAACCACCCACACCAATCGGATTAGATGAGATCACTGTCTGTTTCCAACCCATCTTTTCACCAAAATAGGTGTACATCCGAAATAGATCTGCACAAAAAAGAGCCGCTTCATCGCCTCCAGTACCAGCCCTGATCTCCACCAGTACATCTTTATGATCATTGGGGTCCAGAGGTATTAATAGCTCTTTCAAATTCTCATGCACTACTTCAAGTTCCTCTTCCAGTCGTGCATTTTCTTCTTCCGCCATCTCATGCAATTCTTTATCTTCTTCAGTTTCGATTAATTGCTGGTTTTCATCTATCGTCGATTGAAGCTTCTCATATTCATCAACTACCCGCAATATCTCCTGCAATTCCTTATAGCGCCGTGATATCTTTGAATATGCCCGTTTGTCAGACATTTTCGCCGGATCATATACATCCTTCTCTAATTCACTCATCTCATTTCTGAGATTTGATAATTTCTCCTCTGGAATCATTACTTATTTCCCTTATAATCTATAAATGTCACTTCCACGTCTAGTTCTAAATCAAGGGCACTCTGCATCGCAGTTAAAGCTATTTCTATCTGGTCATCATCTGGAGGTTGTGTGGTGATCCGCTGTAATGCCAGACCAGGTGCCGTCATAATTTTCACCAAAGGATGATTGATATTTTTTCCTGAAAGTTTCAGCACTTCATAGGAAATACCAGAAACAAAAGGGAGTAATAGCAAATGATAGCCAAGTCGATATATTATCGCCGGCATACTGCCCAGTAAATGTCCTACTATAGTATCTACTATTGAAAATATTAATATCGAGATCAATAACACAAAAAACATGAAACTTGTTCCGCAGCGGGGATGAAGAGTACTGTGTTCCTGGATCTTTCCTGGATTGAGTTCTGTACATTTTTCATAGGCAAACACTGTTTTATGCTCTGCTCCATGATATTCAAATAATCTATGTACATCTTTCATCCGACTGATCACCCACACATATACAACAAAAAAGACTATCCTGATGCTACCGGCAAACAGATTAAAATATAAATTCTCTTTCCCAAGACCTATCCAGGCAGATATCTGATAGGGCAAAAATCCAAATAACAGAAATGCCAGACCAAAGGCGACAACATACATAAAGATAGTTTCACGCTTTTCCGTTGAAGCACTCTTTTCCTTAAATGTCTTGCCTTTTGCTTCTTCTTCTTCTTTCCAGTCCACGCTTGCCCGTTCTTCAGAAAAACTCAAACTGCTGATACCGATATTCATCATCTCTATCAACGAGACAAATCCCCGTACTAACGGCAGCCCCAGAAATTTATTATTCTTAGTTTTACTGATGAATTCCTTTTTCCATATCTCTATCTCACCGCTTTTTCGCCTTACAGCAGTAGCTATATGGGCTGGACCTCTCATCATCACGCCTTCTATTACTGCCTGACCACCAACCTGGATATCTTTTTTATCTGGCCAACCAAATCTCCTTTAGAAAAAAATGCACCACATCACCAAATTCGGTGGGTGTGGTGCTTATCTCTGTTTATTTAATCTAACCTTCGTTTGCTTGCTCTTCCACGTTGTATTTCTTATTAAATCGCTCTATCCGACCTGCTTTCTGTACTGAACGTTGTTTGCCAGTATAGAAGGGGTGGCACTTCTCGCAGATCTGAACCTCAAGCTTAGCAGAGGTTGACTTAGTCTCAAATGTGTTGCCACATACACAATGTACTGTCACTTTTTCATACTTAGGATGAATCTTATCTTTCATTGAGAACTCCTTTCTCTATATATTCTTATCTAAATGACACTTTTTTTGCCCAACGCCAATAATGTCAACCATTTTCATTAAAGTTCAAGCATCCTATCCCAATTAAAATTATATATAGTTACAGAAACGTTGTGTGTAATCAATGTTTTTCTGAACTTTCAAATTCTATCTATTATACTCGAAAAAGTCCCAGTTACAAATGGGGGATATAGGAATAGAAGAATATAATGTTTTACATGAGGATGGTGATGATAAAATTGAGAAACTGCTAAAAAGGCTATAATTAAGTAGAAACGTTACAGCAATATATGAAAATAATTATAATATTTTACAGAGTAAAGATGAATATTGATACACTTGTAACCCACAGGGAACCAATAGGGGGGGTACAGGGAGATTAATTGTGACAGATAAATCAGTTAAATAATGATATTTTAAATATTTATGATAAAAAGCATGTAAAGTGGGAAGAAATGCGTAAAATGTAACATATGGTCTAAAATATATAATGATTAATATTACAAAGACAGGAAGTGAACGAGTGTATGTCGATGTGGTGAAATCATGTAGGTTAAAAGTAGGATTATTTGATCTTATTTTTTCTGGAATTTCTTTTCAGCCCGGGCTAGATCTTCGGGGGTATCGATGCCAATACCAGAATATTTTGTTTCTATCATTTTGATTTTAATGCCATTTTCCAGCAGACGGAGCTGTTCAAGTTTTTCTATATTTTCCAGTTTGGCGGGAGGCAGTTCAATAAATTCAAAGAGAGAATCTTTTCTGAAGGCATAGACGCCCACGTGACCATAATAATGGGCTTCTGGATTATAATCTCTATTACAGGGGATTACGGAGCGGGAGAAATAGAGAGCATTTCTCTGGTTATCGCAGACAACTTTTACTAGATTTTTGTTATCAATCTTGCCAAAGATAAGGTTCATAAGAGAAGCAACCTTAACCTGTGGGTCATGGAAGGCATCAGTGAGAAGTTTTAGCGGCTCTGCAGAGATAAAAGGTTCATCTCCCTGCACGTTAACCACTATATCAAAATCAAGGTTCCGGCACACTTCGGCTACGCGGTCAGTCCCGCTGTGATGCTCAGAACCGGTCATTTGAGCTGAACCGCCAAATGCCTGAACAGCATCGAGGATATTCTGGGAATCCGTGGCAATAATTACCTGCTCAAAAATCCCTGAATTGAGAACATTTTCATAAACATGCTGGATAATGGGTTTGTCATTAAGTAAAGCAAGCGGTTTTCCTGGGAAACGTGAAGATTGCCATCTGGCGGGAATTACAGCGATAAATTTCATATTTATACACCCTTTTCCATAGACATGCGCAGCCAGACTGAATAGGCTGGTCCACCACTGCCATAATATCTGCGGAAATATATTTTATCAATCTCAATCTGGTTCATTTTGAGGCTGGTTTCCAGAGAGATCAGTTTATCTCGTTCATTATTAATATGCCATACTGAGGCATCCACTTTTATTTTATTATATCCAGCGAGCTTCACTCTACCTTTATCGACAGCCTTTTGCCAGGCATCAATCAGATCAGAAGAAGTGGTATGGACATCACATAATACTTGCTCTTCTTCTACTATGAGATCACCAATATACCATTCAGGATTTGAGCCGGGATATGCTTCTTCACACCAGATATCAATCCGGGTGGAATCTATCTGCGTTTGACCTAAGGAAAAGATACCAATAAAATTATCATAAAACCAGAAATAATCGAGAAGTTGGAGTCTGTCCCTGATATCATATAATTGTTGAGGCTCGCTGGAAACTATTACCTGAAATTCCTGTTCACCAGAGCCAGCACCTATCTGGGTATCGCGGATAGCTCTTTTATTTACCACATAACAATTATGGTTGCGGCAATATGTAACTGTTGCATCCTGAAGTGCTGAGATCATCATCGCTTCTTTATTAACTGTAAGTTTGGCAAAACCGAACGTGAAATCACCTTCGGGTATATTTATAAACCATTGAGGTATTTTCAGATAGCGTCCAACCGGAGCTTCTGGAATAACTGCTTTCCGGGGCTGAGAGGCACAACCGGTAAGGAGTGGAATTATTATTAAAATCAGAAATAATCTTCTCATCGGCTCTCCTTGGCAATTTTTTTTAGATAAATGATAAGGGCATTAATATCGGTAATATTCACCCCGGGAATTCTGGCAGCCTGTCCAATTGAGAGGGGTTTGACCCTGTTCATTTTTTCTCGCGCTTCCCAGGCGATACTTTCAATTTTCATATAATCCAGATCAGTAGGCAATTCTGATTGTTCCATTTTATTGAAGCGGACAATATCCCGCATTTGACGCTTGAAATATCCGGCATATTTTACTTTGAGCAGAATCCTGTTGGCAATATCTGGTGTGATATCTTCAGGAATAGTGTAGCCGAAATTCTGCAGGTCGCTAAATTTCATCTGGGGACGTTTGAGAAGATTTACCAGTCGGGTGGGTTCAGAAAGCTGATCGTTAATGGTGGTATTATTCTTTTCCAGATAATGCATTTCACGCTCCATCACCTTTTGCACCTGCTGATATCTTTGCCAACGGGTATCACTAACCAGTCCCAGTTTATATCCCAAAGGCATCATACGTTCATCGGCATTATCCTGCCGCAAAAAAAGACGGTATTCTGAGCGGGAAGTAAAGAGGCGATAAGGTTCATTTGTGCCTTTGGTCACCAGGTCATCAAGGAGAACACCAAGATAGCTTTGGGAGCGGTCAAAAATGATCGGAGGTTTATTATCCAGACTGACTACGGCATTAATACCGGCAGCAATGCCTTGAGCAGCAGCTTCTTCATAACCGCTGGTGCCATTTATCTGACCTGCCAGATAAAGTCCCTTCACCCTTTTGGTTTCCATCGTGGGGGTGAGGCTGTCAGGGATAACATAATCATATTCTATGGCATATCCATAGCGCATGATTTTGGCATTTTCAAGTCCCGTGATAGAGGCTATCATCTTTTCCTGGATATGCGGTGGAAGACTGTTTGATACTCCATTCACATACGCTTCATAAGTGTGCAAACCTTCTGGTTCTATAAATACGTGATGATGCTCCTTGGTGGAGAATTTAACAACTTTATCTTCAATAGAGGGACAATAGCGGGGACCTGTGCCACTTATAAACCCACCGTAAAGCGAGGATTTATCAAGGTTTGAACTGATGATCTGGTGTGTAGTAAGATTCGTCCAGGTGAGGTAGCAATCAACGAGATTTTTCAGCTCAATATCACGGTAATATGAAAATCCAGTAGGATTTTCATCTCCTGGCTGGAGTTCCATCCTGCTGATATCAGCGGTTCTGATATCTATGCGGGGAGGCGTACCTGTTTTAAATCTTGCCAGGTGTAAACCTAATTTCTCCAGCGAAAGCGAAAGCTTGTCTGCTGAAGGTTCTCCTGCCCTGCCGGCACTATAGGACACATCACCCACAAACACCTTGCCACGCAGGAAAGTGCCGGTGGTAATGATCACGCGGGGAGCAAAATATTCTTCTCCCAGATGAGAGCGAACCCCTGTAACCTGATCATCTTTCACCAAAATGTCATCAATCGTGGATTCAATGATCAAAAGGTTAGGCGTATTTTCAAGCTCTTCCGTGATGAAACGGGTATATAATCCGCGGTCATTCTGGCAGCGTGGTGCCCATACAGCAGGACCTTTCTTGCGGTTAAGCATGCGAAACTGGATACCTGTGACATCAGCAGCCATCCCGATGAGACCACCCAGTGCATCGATCTCACGGGCAAGATGACCTTTTGCAGGTCCGCCTATCGTAGGATTACAGCTCATCCGGGCAATGCTTTCCAGCTTGATCACAAAAAGAAGCGTGCTGGCTCCCATACGTGCAGCAGCCGATGCAGCTTCAATACCGGCATGTCCGGCTCCTACTACTATTACATCATATTTATTCATTGATATATTTTTACCTTAATTACAGGTGTAACTGTCAAGCAGATAATTGTCATTAGTTAAAAATCCGTGCAGATTAGAAGTACAATTTCTAATTTGCACAAATCACGCATCCCCCGAAATTAAAAATGAGTCCGCTGCTAAGTTATATGTGCACCGCCGGGTATTTCCAGGTGAGGCCCAGATAACGACCACTATCACCCAATCACTGAAAATAATATAGCTGTGGTGTAAAATAAGAAATTGCTGCTAATAAACGCCCGTAGTTCTCGCCCCACTTCCGGAGTACCGTTAGCGGTGCACGTCCTACTTTTCTGTTAATACCATGCTATTTAGTTACTTTTGTATAGAAATCTTCTCCTGCTACTGAACCAAAATAGCCGATACCGCCTTCTATCTCAACAGCTTCACGCACTAGATCAATATTGATTATCTTACTCTCCATCAGATCAGTGAAATTTAATTCTATTGTCTGTGGTTTATAGGATATCTGATTGAACAGCAGCTTGTATTCTCCCGGTTCATTTATCGGGATCACAAAATATCATTTTAGCATTGATTGAGTTCCGGTTTTTTTGTCTATCAGCACAACATTTGCATAGGGCAAAGGTTCTCCACTTTCATGGCTGCGGATAAACCCACTTATAGATGCTGCTGAAAGCCCTGCAGAAATAATATACTCTTCTCAAGCTTTGGAATAAGATCCATTATTTTGTTCTCCTAATATAGAATTTATCCACGAATAAAGAATTAGTTTTCCTGACAACAACTTTTTATTAAGAGATTGAATTGACAAAAAAACTAACAGAAGAAAATATTAATTTCAGGGAGTATAGGATATGAAAGTCGGATTTATTAAACCTAAAACACCCGGAGAAAAAAGGGTTGTTCTTTTACCACAGGATCTTGGTGGAATAGTAGACGAACTCTATTTTGAGAGGGGATACGGAGATTCTTTAGGAATTGAAGATGTGGAATATATCAATCGTGGTGCCAGAATGCGCCAGAGAGAAGAGATATTTGCAACCTGTGACGGTATTTTCAGTTTGAAACCAATTGAAAAAGAAGATTATGAACACGTCCGAGACCGCCAGGTTTTCATTGGCTGGATACAACCTCAATCAGCTGGAAAGCATTTTTATGATACTCTATTTCTGGAAAAAGATCTTTTTATATTAGATACTGACATCAAAACAAGGCTCTTTCACCGGGATAAGATATTACCGGTTAAATGGGTTCAGGATTATTTCAGTTGGGAAAATTCTTTGATGGCAGGTTATGCTGCCATCTATCATGCCACTATGTCACACGGGATACTGATCAGTCCCCAAACCCGCATTGCCGTCCTGGGTACTGGCAATGTGGCTCAAGGTTCATTTAAATTTGCATCGCAGTTAGGAGCAAAAGTGAGAATGTTCTACCGTAGAACCTTAAAAGACTTCAAATATTCACTTGGCATCTGGGACATCATAGTTTCAGGCATCAAGCTTGATGACCCCTCACAGCCAGTATTAACCCTTGAAGATCAACGTCAGCTTAAACCCGGATGCCTGCTGATAGACGCTGCTGGAGATCCTGGTATCACCTTTGCCGGAACACATTTTACTGATCTGGAAAATCCCATATATGAAGAGGATGGAAGATTTTATTACCTGGTTAATAACACTCCCGCATTATTCTACCGTTCTGTTTCCGAAATACTATCCCAAGAGTTTCGACTGAATATCTTTGATCACCCTCTGCAGGACTATATTAATCTGGTATAAGTATAAAAAAATTAACTGCATTAGCTAACATAATTGACAAGTATATTGATAGAGCAATTTTGACCCTCTATAAAAAATTGAAGGAAAGAAGATGAAATTTGCCGAGGAGATGAAATTAATTCGTCAGGGAGTTGAAGAAATCATCCCTGAAGAAGAGTTATTGAAGAAACTGGAAAAATCAGCTAAAACAGGAAAACCATTACGTATAAAATATGGTATTGATCCCACTGGCTCTGATGTTCATATCGGACATCTGGTTCCTATCCGCAAGATGCGTAATTTTCAGGATATGGGTCATACTGGCGTGATCATTATTGGTGATTTTACTGCTCAGATTGGTGATCCCACCGGCAGAGATGATTCTCGTCCTCCCCTCACCGCTGATGATGTGAAAAAGAATGCTGAAAAATACATGGATCAGCTTTACACTGTTCTGGATAAAAATAAAACTGAAGTACGCTGGCAGACCGAATGGTTTGGTAATATGAGCATGAGTGACGTATTGAAGCTGATGGGAAAGTGGACCCTGGCTCAATTCATGGCACACGACACTTTCCGGCGCAGATATGAAGAAGGGTTAACTCTGGGTATGCATGAAATCATGTATCCTATCCTGCAAAGTTACGATTCTGTTGCCATCAATGCTGATGTAGAGCTGGGAGCAACTGAGCAGAAATTTAATATCTTATGCGGTAGAGACATGCAACGCTATTTTGGTCAGGAACAGCAAATCGCCATACTTTCCCCCATACTTATGGGTACTGATGGCGTTAATAAAATGGGGAAATCTCTGGAAAATTATATTGCAGTATATGACACACCTCAGGATAAATATGGTAAAGTGATGTCTATCCCTGATGAACTGATCATCAATTACTTTAATTATGCTTCTCCTCTGGGACCAGATGAAGTTGCTGAGGTAGAAAAAGAACTGAAAGCAGGAAAGACAAATCCCAAATTGATCAAGCAGCGCCTTGCCCGGGAAATTGTGGGCATGTATCATGGCAAAGATCAGGCTCTGGAAGCAGAAGAACATTTCAATACCGTATTTAGTAAGAAAAAAATCCCTGATGAAATGCCAGAATATCAGATAACCCCACCAGCAAAAATTACTGAAGTACTGGTTGATGCCGGATTATGCGCCAGCAATGGAGAAGTAAAAAGACTGATCAAACAAAACGCAATATCAATAGATAATGAAAAAATAAAAGACTTTGATCTGGAGCTTACGAAACCAGTAATTATCAAAGTAGGAAAGCGGAGATTTATCAAGATCACAATCTAAAGTGAGGAATTCATGAACACTATCACAGGTTTACTATATCAAATACCAATTCTGCTGTTTTCATTGACAATACACGAATTCAGCCATGGCATAACTGCTTATTATCTGGGTGATGACACTGCCAAACGAGCCGGCAGACTTACTCTGAACCCCATCTCTCATATCGATCCCATAGGATTGCTGATGCTTTTTATCGCCCACATCGGCTGGGCAAAGCCCGTTCCGATCAATCCTTATAATTTCAAGAATTATAAGCGTGATACTGCTATCACGGCAGCAGCGGGTCCAATTTCCAATTTTTTAATTGCGATCATATTATCTATCTTTTTTCATATATTGCAAGGCATTATTCCTGCTGAGAAGCTGATGGCCGGTTTCAATCAAACTGTGTTTTTCGCTTTATATTATGCAATCCTGATAAATCTTGCCCTGGGACTTTTTAATCTGATACCTCTCCCACCCTTGGATGGTTCTAAGATTTTAGGTGGGTTTCTCACTGATCAGCAATATGCTAGATATACAGCAAAAGAACGTCAAGGTGCAATGATCCTGATGATAATATTTGCCGCTGATTATATTTTGCGTCTGGGATTGATCAGATCAATTATTGAAGTTCCTTTGAGCTTCTTTATCAACTTACTATTAAGATAATTATATAATATATTAGGAGAAGTAAACTATGGACCTTAAAGAAGTTTTGCAATTGATTGAGAAACACCAGATAACAGCGATTGATCTCAAATACACGGATTTAAAAGGTAGCGGTTATCATATCACCTTTCCAGCCAGAAGTCTGGAAATGATCATGCAGGAAGGAATTCCTTTTGACGGCTCAAGTATTCCTGGCATGAAAGTTGTGGAAGCTGGTGATATGGTTCTGATTCCAGACCTTGACACTGCTGTTATTGATCCATTCAGTGAACACCGCCAATTGCGTATACTGGCATATATCTGCGATGCAGACACCCGAATCGGGGTGAAAAAAGATCCCCGCAGTGTTGCCAAACGCACCGTGCAATATATGAAATCCACTGGTATTGCTGATGAATCATACTGGATACCTGAATTTGAATTTTATCTCTTTGATGAAGCGTATTACTATAATGAAGATTATGCTGCCGGATTTGAATTCACTTCAGCAGAAACCAAACGCCATCTGCCTTCTGATTATGAAGATAATGACGGCACTGCCAGCGATCTCCGTAAAGGTTATCACATGGATACTCCCTTTGATAAATATGCTGATATCCGTCAGGAAATGGTCAATTTGATTGAAGCTATTGGTTGCCCTGTCCGCTATCATCATCATGAAGTGGGTCTGGCATCTCAGCAGGAAATTGAAACAGAGATGATCGAATTTAATACAGTTACCAATAAAATGCTCTTTATCAAGGATATTATCCGCGAAGTTGCTCTTAGAAATGGTCTTGTTGCCACGTTGATGGCAAAGCCTTTATATCATGAAGCAGGTAATGGATTGCACTTCCATATCCAGCTGCGCAAAGATGGAAAAAATCTCTTTTATAAAGAGGGTAATTATGCTGATCTTTCCGATACAGCTCTCTATTTTATTGGTGGAATTCTCAAACACGGCAGATCACTCACTGCTTTCACAAATGCCAGCACAAATTCTTATAAAAGGCTTCTCCCGGGTTTTGAAGCACCCACAAAGTTATTCTTTGGACTGGCAAATCGTTCCGCAGCGATCCGTATCCCCAAATATACCACAACAGAAGATACTAAGCGAATAGAATTCAGAACCGGAGATGCTTCCTGCAATCCTTATCTGGCTACCAGCGCCCTGATCATGGCGGGATTAGACGGGATCATCAATAAGATAATGCCTACTCCAGAAAATTGTTTTGGACCCTTTGATGATAACGTGTTCAACTGGAATGAAGAACAGCAGAAAAAATTATGCAGTGTTCCTGCCAGCCTTTCTGAAGCCCTTATCGCTCTGGAAGAAGATCATGATTATCTTTTAGCTGGGGATGTGTTCAATAAAGAACTTATTAAAAGCTGGATCGTGGAAAAGAAAAAAGAAATCTATCAAGTCACCTCAAGACCTAATCCTGTGGAAATGGCTATGTATTTTAATGTCTGATCTTTAACTGATTGAAATAAATAAAGGGTGCAGAGTAATCTGCACCCTTATTATTTGGGGTTTTCAGAAAGCTCTATTTTACTACCTTTGTGATAAACCCTGAATTCATCAATCTGGCAACTGCCATATAATCCGGTTTAAAAGCCACTTTCTTCCCATCTTTGTAAGTATTCCTCATGGATTTCTCTGATTTATTGAAATTAAGTACCGTCATATCGGAAGTAGTTCCAGAAAATGATAGCTTTGTATCTTTGATCGTCAAGTGAGTAGTATCCACATCTACTAAACCAAAATCAAGGATCATGCGATATTGTTCCACTATATTATCTGTTTCCTCAATACCTTCTGCATGTCCCACATTACCATCACCAATTATTCCATCAGGAACACCTTCCTTTAGCGCCATTTCAATTATATTGGCTTTAAACTCAAAGGCATTCGTAGAAAGATTGCGGAATTTACGGTTATCTAAGGGAGATTTGCCCATGAAAGCTGCTTCTCCTATTCTTAAATGATTTAAATTAGCGGGAATCCGCTTTTTACGGATCAAAGGTAATGTGATCGAACTACCACCAGAGATCAACTCCAGCTTTCTGTCAAATTTGATCTCCAGCAGTTGCTTATAAAGCGATAACTGGATCAGCTTATCATAAGTGGGCTCCACGCCATACATGCATCCCAGATTAGTCCCCAAGCCTATTATCTCTATATTGCAAAGATCAAATACGCTTTCATAGAATTTCAAGAGTTTATCCCGGATCACTCCTTCCCGCAATTCACCCATTTCCACCATTACTATCACCCGATGAATTTTATTTTGGGCTACTGCTTCCCGGTTCAATGCCTCTATGGTGTGATATGAGGAATTCAGAGAAATATCTGCATATTTAACTACTGTATGTGCACTGAGTATAGATGGAAGCTTGATATACATTGTTATAATATCTGGTCGTATGGACTTGATTGTTTTCAAACTGGAAAGCCGTGAATCGCCTATGGAATGACAATTCTTGATCACAGGACTATTAAGGATCACATCCAATACTTCTCTGTTACCACTCATTATCTTAGAAACCAGTGTCCACTTGATATCATTCTCTTTCAAATAATCATCAAGTTTACTGATATTATCAAGGATTTTTTTAGTATTTATGTGTAGCTCTGCCATCATTCTTCCTTATGATAACGCATCTCTGCATACTTGGATTTAAATCCCACTCGCTCATATAACCGCTTAGCTGGATTCTCATATTCCACGTGAAGAGCAATATCCCCTTCTGTCAGCTCAAATACTCTGGATACGAGTTTCCCTCCAAGACCTTGATTTCGAAAATCATGATGGACGGCAATATAAACCAGAAAATATTCCGGTATATAATACTTCATTCCCGTTCTGATCATGATCACTGCTCCAACTATCCTCTCAGCATCTATTACCAGAAGCACATATCCGCCTCTGGCTTCCTCATCACTCATCGCATAATCAAGACATTCTGAAATAGCCTCTTTACTATCTCCAAAATTATCCAGATGCTGATATAAAAAATCTATTAAATTCTCTGAACTGATATTTCCTTCAAATTCCGCATAAGAACTTATAGTAATTATCTCAATCATGTTCACTCCTTCATTTAATTGCTAATTTTTATCTTTCAACTGATTAAATATCTTACCTAAGTCAATATTTATATTATTTTTATAATTGTCAACTGGTTTTTTTACTAATTAATATTTGTGAATTTTCATTGGTAGTTACAGATTTATATATGGTATAACGTTATGATTTATATCTGTTTTATTTACCAGTATTCAGCCGATATGACAATCACAATATCTCATTTTTATCAAGCCATACAGAATCTGGATATAACCAGGCAAAGTTTAAGCATGTAATTGATAAACAGTATTATTATATTATTAAAGTAACTTGTTAGATTAAAAGAGACTGGAGAATAATCTATCCAACTTTTTCCGTTAATTTCATCATTATCTCAGGAGGTATCTTTATCAATCCCTGACGATCTTCTGGAAAACTTTTCATAAGTGATGATAATTCCCTGGCAGCCTCTGAGTTTTTTGCCAATTTTGCTATTTTCCTCTGCTGTTTAGGCAGCCCGGAGATTTTCAACTGATTTTTTTCATTCAGGAAAAAAGAAAATGTGATATTATTCATCTGCTGCTGTGAATCAAGATAAAAAAGATAGATCTTATATTTGCCATCACACAGGATAACTTCATAGTCTTTGATCTTATCAATATCAAAATTCGGTTGATAATTCTGCGTGTTGGATTCCGAAAAGTAATAAAACATCTTATCTATGGTATTTTCATCAATATTTTTTTTAAGCCGGCGCACAAACTGGATGATAGCTTCATGTAATTTAGGTACTACTATTTTCTTAGTTGCTATATAACCTAGATTCTTATAGGTCTCGGCTTTTAATTTCATCTTAATGCGGGATATTCGTTTCCTGAGACTGGCATGGCTTTCACCAGTCACCTCCGACATCTTCTTGATGTTCTGGCCGCAATTAAAATAAAGTACTAATGAACGCGTTTCCAACTCATCCAGATCTTCCATCGATTTCCGGAAACTCGAAGTTAAATCACTATCATGCTCCACTCCAAAAAAATCTACCAGGTTGTCACGAAGCCCCTTTTGTAAAAAATTGTCTCTTTTTTTATTATCATAATATTTTCGACAATAATTAAGGCAAGTCGAACGGATCCAGGAACTAAATTTATCAGGACTAATAGTACCACTCTTTAAAACAAATAAGTTAACTGTTTGTGCCGCTACATCTTCTGCATGACCACTGTTGCCCAGCTTATATAAAGCAAAGTTATATGCAGCCTGATATTGCTGCTGAACAAAAGAATCACTAAAATCCATAAAATCCACCTTTTTTAAAAAAAATGACAAAAATATAATTTTTTTGGCGTGGTGTTGTCACACTTTGCCTTTTCTCTGGACTATATATATAGAGAGAAGAAAATTTAGTTTAAGGAGATCAAGATGAAAAAACTCATAACTGTATTCATAGCCCTTATTATCACGTTATCTGCCATCGCTGCACCAATAATATCTGTGGATAATAACCCGTCAAGTAATAAAACTGAACAGGAAATAAAAGATCTGGTAGCTCAATGTGTCGGAGTACTTTCACTTGAAAGTCTGGAAGATACAAATTATATATTTATAGCTGTCACTGATGATGGATGGGTTATTGTAGAAATCGATGGTGATTATTACATAATACCTCCTGAAAGCGAATAAAACCGGCAAAAAGTAATAGTTAATCTATTCAGCACTAAGGACTTTTGATGAGTCCTTAGTGCTTTTTTGGTGTATTATTTTCGATACTTCTTATTGATTCCATAATTTATTGTAAGTCTATTGCAAAAGGTGGATAATAGTGTCATCATTATTGCTACAAATAGATAACATCTACGATGTAAAATATTTTGGTTTATAATATTTACCGAAATTTCTGCCGTTTTTTAGTAATTCATCATCAAGAGCAAACCCTTTTATAATGTAACTACGTAAAATCTGGGTAGCCCATTTGCGAAATTTTGTAACTTCATGTGAGTTTACCCGGTAACCAACAGCAATAATGGCATCAAGATTATAAAACTCAGAAGTATATACCTTATTGTCAGTTGCAGTATGTGCAATTTTTGCACATACTGATTCTTTGTTTAATTTTTTGCTGTTAAAAATATTTTTAAGATGCTTACTGATCACTGAACGATCTACTTGAAAAAAACCAAAAATTACTGATTACCGTCAACATCTTTATAACCTGAGGAAATCGAGTTTAGAAAATAATTAACCTGCTTTTTCCTATTTTCGTGTCAGTTCGTGGTTTTCGTGGTTCAAAAAAAAAGAAAGAAATTTATCAACCACTAATGCCGCGAAATGGCACGAAAAAATGTAATGTTGTAGTATATTGCAATTCTGCCTGATCATTGTGACGCTTTCCAAATTTTCTGGACTTCTTCAATTTCTTATGTAGCTTAATCGTCCTTGATTAAGTTCGTTTTAAATCAGTCAGTCGGGGATGATTGACCTACGTTGAGAAGGATCAAGCTGGGGGCAGTAACTGATCGCCAGAAGTCTTGCCCGGAGTACCGTTCAAAACTTCTGCTAGCTGGGGGAGAATTGTGCTGTTTGTAGCTTAATCGTCCTTGATTAAGTTCGTTTTAAATCAGTCAATCAGGGACGATTGACCTACATTGAGAAGGATCAAGCAAAAATTAATTTGACAAAAGATCAAAGAATAATGATATCTTGCTTTGGATAAAAAAAGTTAGTATTTGTGCTATTTAGAGAGGTTATTATGAAAATTTATGTTGTAATACTGGTAATAATTCTTTCAGTTATTCTTTTTGCCGGGATGGGAACTGAATTGGAATTGGCAAAAAGAAATCAGCTGCATAGTAAGTATAATGTATCGCGGGATTTTATTACGATTATTAGTGAAGATTTTGAGAACGGAGCAGAAGACTGGGAGACTTTTGATGAGACCGGAATATCGGACTGGATAGAATACTGGCATTTAAGTACGACCGGAGCTTATGAGGGCAATTCCTGGTGGATGGGTGACGAAGAGCTGGGTGGTTATACTGATAGTCGCTATCTGGTTTTAGATACCCCAGAATTAGTGCTGGCAGATGAAAATCCGGAATTGCATTTCTGGTTCAGCTTATGCTGTGAAGATGTTGGGGGAGACCCTCCTTATGATGCCTGGGATGGCGCGAATATCCGAATCTCAACCGATGGAGGAGAAAGCTGGTCAGTTCTGTCTGGTACACCGGAATATAATGCAGAAAGTTTTTATTCATATGGTTATGAATTTGGTGAAGGTCAAGGCATTCCCGGCTGGGGCAGCACTACGGAGTGGGTAAACTGGACAGAAGCAGTGTTTAGCTTAGCAGCTTATGCGGGAGAAAGTGTGAAAATACGTTTTGCCTTTGCCTCAGATCCAGCCTATAATACGGGAGATGATGCCAGTATGTTCGGATTCAGGCTTGATGACATAGCAATTGATACTTCTACGGGGATTTTTGAATCCAATGGAGATGGAGCTTCCGGAGATAGTGAAATGGTTGCCGGATATGGCGTAACCAGTACAGGAAATCTCTGGCATATTTATGAAGACAGCGAAGCTCCCAGTCCCACTCATGCCATGGGCTGTTTTGATGATGAAACCGATACTTACCTGCCGGGGATGGATAATTATATCGCTACTCCGGAATTCTATTTGCCTGCTGGTGGAAATTTCTTCTGGGATGTAGATGTAAAGGTGATGATTGATGATGACAGTACGTTTCCAGAATGTGACTATTTAGTTGTGGAAAAAAGTTTCCAGTTAACTTCAGGGAACTGGTCTACCTGGTTCATGATCTCATATCCGGGACCCCATGTTTTCACAGGAAATACAGAAACCTGGCTGCCCTTTACTGAGCATTGGAGTACTCAATACAGCAATATATCTGATTATGCCGGACGAAACGTGAAGTTACGCTTTGGACTGCATTCAAATGCTTCTGATGAAGTTGTTCCCGGTGGATTTAGAATAGATGATTTTATTGTCCAGCAGGAAATGTATTCTGGACCAGCACCAAGAAACCTGATCGCAGTGACAAATGATGAGAATCAGGTGGAATTAAGCTGGGATGCCCTCAGTGAAGGAGGAAGTGAAGGTTGGATTCAATGGGATAATGGTGTTAATGATGACGCTATTGGTCTCTCTATTGGTGGAACTATGTACACTGCTGCAAGCTTTGATCCAGTCGATATGATGCCTTATGTTGGTGGAGAGATCACTCAGGTTGAATTATATATTAATGATTTACCTTCAAGCATGATCCTTCATGTATGGTCAGGTCCAAATGCTGCTATAGAAATTCTTTCACAGACATTTACTGCTACTGGTATGGACTGGGTTATTATTGATCTTGATACTCCAGTAACTATTGAAAGTGAAACAGAATACTGGCTTGGTTATGAAGTTACTCAAACTGCTGGTCAGTTTTGTTGTGGTGTGGATGCCGGACCTGCTATCGTTGAAAAGGGTGACTGGGTTGCCTTATCTCCTGGTGCATGGCAATCAATGGCTGGTTTAGGTTTGAATTACAACTGGAATATTCATGCCTATGTAGATGGTGGAGACCGCCTTTTACCCCGATTCACTGCAGGCAGTCGTGAACGTGAAATTAACGGGTATACTGTCTGGAGATCAACTGAAAGTGGGATGAATTATCAGAATATTGGGTTTTGTGAGGTGATAGATACCCCATATTTTCTTGATGAAGATCCTGTTGCTGCGTCCTGGAATTATTATGTGGTCACGGCTATATATGATAGCTTAGATGGAGCTTTCAGCAATGAGGCGAGAGCTTATATATTTGATGATGAAATGATGGAACTGGCTTATGATGACGGATCATGCGAAGCAGGATTAAACGTGGGAATTGCCCAGTATATGGCAGTAAAATTCACACCACCATGTAATTATATAAGAATTTTAACGCATCTAAATATATATATTGAAACTCTTAATTCTGGTCAATTAGTATTCAGAATTCTGGAGGGCAGTACCGGGCTTCCAGGCGAAATGTTAGGTCAATTCAATGTAACACCGGATAACCTGCATGTAGGTTGGAATATGATTGAGATTCCCTATATTTCTATTCCAGACTCCACGAGTGAATGTTTCTTCATTTCAATTTTTGAGATGGCATGCCTGGCTGCGATAGGCAAAGATACCGATACTGCTGGAAATAGCTGGATGACAACCGGACAAGAGCATATCTGGGAAGAAATCACTGATGGCAACATGATGCTGCGAACTTATATTGAACCCTATGATGATGGTTCAGATGTTATTGAACTTGCTCCCGCATCTATTTCCATCAGTTGTTACCCAAACCCTTTCAATCCGCAGACGACAATTTCTTTTTTTACCACAGAGGGCACAGAGAACACAGAGATTAGCATATACAATACAAAAGGGCAACGCATTCGCGAATGGAAAATTGAAAATGTAAAAAGTAAAATAAATTCTGTTGTCTGGGATGGGAAAGATTCACAAAATATCTCTTGTGCGACAGGTGTATATTTCTGCCGGATCAAGGCAGGTAAGCAGACGGCTACAAGTAAGATACTCTTGCTGAAATAATAGGTTTATTCCGGTACTTCAGGAAAACATCGGGGCAGGGGTTTTGAATGACCTGGGAAAACTGTTTTTTTATGAACATAGCGGACTTAGAGGACATAGTGAATTTCTGAATATCACCATAATTCAATCCTGACTACGCTACTAGTTCACCCTTAGTAACCAATAACTACCACCAAATTGCTGGTCATCCAATCAAATATATACTACTATTTCAGCAGGAGGCCTTTTTTTGTTAGGGAAGTATTGCCATTGATATTTAGTTTGTAGAAATAGATGCCTGAGCTGACCGGGGTTTCTGAGTTATCTTTGCCGTTCCAGAAGAGGGAGTGGCTGCCTTTTGAAAAGTTTTCGTGGGCTAAGGTTTTGATTATTTGTCCTTTAAGGTTGAAGATGGTGATATCTATATTGGCATCATTTTGTAGTGAGAAAGATATCGTGGTGGAGGGATTGAAGGGATTGGGGAAATTATTGATCATATTGCAGATCGGATCAGTGATAGATTCCGGGTTTGATGAAGTGGCATTATAAGAAATTAGATAAGCAGCACCTATGTAATCTTCTGTAGTATAATCATATTCTGAGCCAACTATGGCATTAGTTCCAGAGAGTGAAACTGCACAGCCGAAACCACCCCAGTTTTCATTGATGATCTTATTTTGCTCAACCCATTCTGCATTCTGTCTGTTGAAGAAGTAGGCAGAAGCTGAACAGGCAACATCTGGACGATCACAGGCACCAATAACGGCATAATCACCAGAAATTGAAACTGAGCAACCAAAGTGATCATAATAGAAGCCATCACTGGCAGTTAATATAGCTTCTTCATTCCAGGCTGAGCCATCATAATTAAAGATGAAGGCTTCGCCCTGATCATAACAGTAAGTTCCAGCAATTAATAAATTATCGCTTACAGAAATTGAATAGCCAAACTTATCTGATGAGGTATCATGGGAGGCGATCAGTTTGGAGTGAAATAACCATTGGGTACCATTATTTTCATAAATATAGATGGAACCGGAATCATCACCATTATCATCATCATGCGAAGCAGAAATAAAGAGGAAATTATAGGTAATATAAGTTGACCAGCCAAAGGACTCGCCTAATTCTCCATCATCAGCTATTATTTTAGATAGTAGTATCCATTCAGATTCTGAGCGTTGATAAAGATAGGCAGCGCCGGCAGATTCAGCATTTTCGTCATCATTAGGAGCACCCACAACAGCGTATTCACCATCCTGCGAAATACCTGCGGAATTGCCATACTGGTCACATATTGGTGAACCTAAGGCAGTTATTATATCCATTTCCAGCCAGTTTTCTCCGTCATAGTGATAAATATATGCTGAACCGGAGGAATTACTATAACCCTGATCATCAGCAATGATCATGTAATCTCCATTTATGAAAACAGATGAGCCAAAGAACATTGTACTGTCTGAAGGGGTGATGATCTGTTCCTGGATCCATTGATCATCAGTTTTTTGGTATAAATAAGCTTCATTTGAGTATGAGCCAACTATAGCAAAATCTTCGGAAATTGAGACAGAATGCCCAAAATAATCAATTGAACCATCTTCGTTAAATACTCTCTGATCAATTGACCAATCAGCCGATAAAGATAATGTTAATATGAAAGTAATATATATAAGCCCTATGTATTTCATTTATTCCTCCAGAAATTAGATAAAAAAATACTTTTCCTGTTCTAAATATAAGTCAAGATATATTTTTAGGCAGATACAATTTTAGATTATTGACTTATTTGGTTATTTATGAAAATTAGACCTTAATAGAAAAAGATGAGGTGTTTATGAAATTTGGGCGGATAGATGAGTATAAGATCCATTCTTATGATTGTGATCTGAAGGGCAAACTAAGTCTTCCAGTATTAACCAGATTTTTGCAGGAGACAGCCTGGCTGAATTCTGAGGATATGGAACTGGGCTATGAGAAAATGAAAGAGAATAATCTGACCTGGGTATTATATAAGCAATATATAGAAATGGACAAATGGGCATCCTGGGGAGATACTATATCGATCAAAACGTGGCCCTCACAAGCGGATAAGCTATTTTGTTATCGGGAATTTGAGATATACATAGGAGAGGAAATACTGGGAAAGGTATCCACCTCCTGGCTGGTGATAGATCTATTAACAAGACGACCGGTGCGGACATCAAAATATTATCAAAACAATTATAATATTGATATGCCGATACTTTTTCCTGAGAAGATAAAAGAAAAGATGAAAGCTGCCTGCGAAGCAGATTCAATAGCAGAAACACGGGTAAACCTGACTGATATTGATGTAAATTACCACGTAAATAATTCCTGCTATCCGCAGTGGTGCCTGAATAGCTATTCTCTGGAATTTTATAATGATCACCGGCTTCACAGGATTGAGCAGCAATTTGCCTTGGAAGCAAATTTTGGAGATGATCTGACTATAGTTACATATCAAAAGGAAAACCTGATCTTTGAGCATAATGTAAAAAGAGATGATAAGGAACTTTTTCTTTTGAGACTGGAATGGAAACAGGATAAAAACTGATGAGTTGAGAATGTTTTATATCAATCTCAACTTAATATTATTAATAGTTTTAAGCATGCAATTTAGTTGACTGGTTAGATATGATTATTATATAGTTTGAAAAAATATATAAATACAAATAAATATAAATTTTCAGTAAATAAGTGATAAAGTATTAGATCATTGAAGAGAGGAAAAATTGAGGAATTTAAAAAAAAAATTAACCTTTCCTTAACAATCAGAAATATGATGATTGTACATAGGTTAATCGTGTAAAAATATTAAATTTAAGCAGAGCATTATAAAACTTAAAATATTGCTAAGTGAAAGAAGATGAATTTCACAGAAAAATAAGTTATAAAGTAATATACAAGAATAGTTAAAGCATTTATCAAGGGTGGCAGTCAACGGTGATCAAGAGTTATAACTCATTATATTAATGATAATTGCTAACCTTGTTATGGATGAAACTATTCAAAAGTAATAAATTTTTCTTCACTTGACACGAAAAAAAAAATACTCAAATTGACGTTTGAGTAGGGAGAATGGAAAAGTTATCCACACAAAATCAGGAAGAGGGTGGATAAGTATCTATAATAATATATCTGCTTGGAATATATGCGGTTATGAATATATTTATATAAAATTATATGTGGATAAATAAGAGGACGAAGTCAAAAATGCAAAGAAGAGAAAATGTTTGGAGTCAAGTTTTAGGGGTATTACAGGAACATGTAAATGAGCAAACTTACCGGACGTGGTTTCAAGAAACAAAATTATTAAATTTTGATGACAGTAAAATCACTGTGCATGTTCCGACGCAATTTATAGCACAATATTTGAATAAGAATTATAGTACAATAATAACGGAGATCTGCAATACATTATTTGATCAGAAATATGGAGTGAAATTCATCAATAATGCCAGTTATGCGGAGATGGAAAATCCAGAGCTTGTGCAGGTGGTGTCAAAACAGACGTCTAATGATGATAATTATCCTCAATTAAATAAAAATTATAAATTCAAGGATTTTGTGATAGGAGCGAATAATCGATTTGCCTGTTCAGCAGCAGAGGCTGTAGCAGAATCTCCGGGAACTACATATAATCCATTATTTATCTATGGTAATTCCGGGATGGGGAAAACACATTTAATGCAGGCAATCGGACACATGGTGATGGATCTTCATGAGGATAAGAAGGTTTTTTATATCACAACAGAGCAATTTACAAATAATATGATAGAGGGTATCAGAAGCAATAAAATGGATAAGTTCCGCAACAAGTATCGCTATTTTGATGTACTTCTGATCGATGACATCCAGTTTTTGTCCAAGCGGGAAGGAACTCAGGAAGAATTTTTTCATACTTTTAATGCTTTATATGAGAATGGCAAGCAGATAATTTTAACCAGTGATCGCTTACCACGAGATATACCTGAATTAGAGCAACGACTTATTTCCCGATTTGAATGGGGTTTACTCACGGATCTTAAGCAACCAGATTTTGAGACTCGAGTAGCAATCTTAAAGAAGAAAGCAGAGCGTGATAATATCAACCTAAATGAAAGTGTATTACAATATATAGCTGAGAATATATCTTCCAATGTACGGGCACTGGAAGGATCACTGGTGAAAATACAAGCCTGGATAGGGTATAAGGGGATCAAGACTGAAGAGATCAGCATTGATCTGATCAAAAACATATTAGGAGATATGTTTACAAATGGCAGCTCACGGGTAACATTAGACCTGGTGCGAAAGCGTGTATGCAATATTTACAATCTCAGGAATGATGTATTATTCATGAAAACCCGCAAGCGTGAAGTGGCTTTTCCGCGTCAGATAGCGATGTATTTATCAAATCTGTTTATTCCATCATTATCATTGAAAGAAATAGCAAATTATTATCGCTTAAAAGACCATACTACTGTGATCCATGCCATCAAGTCAATTAAGACGCAAATGACTGATAATGTGGAAGTTAAACAGCAGGTAGAGCAATTGATGGACGAGATGAGAAATTAGTTTTTTAAAGTTATTCACATATCCACAATAATATATGTTGATAAATGTTGATAAGTCTAAAAAATGGTATTCAGATAAAAAAATGTGGATAACGGTGGATAAAATGATAGAGATAACCACTTAATATCCACAAATAAATAATGTGGTGAAATAGTGGATATGAAGCGGATTAGCCGGATCAAAAAGGTATTTTTCCACTAATCCACAATATCTACTACTACTACTGTAGATATTATAATATATTAATAGGAGTAAATATGAAGAGAATCTGGGGAATCATGATAATTATGACAGCAGTATTACTTACAGGGTGTACAGTCAAAAAAGATAATCCAGTAGGATATAATCCAGTGGGAGAACCACAGTACATCGAAATCGGCACAGAAAATATCAGTAATGTTTACAGTTTTGAAGACAGTGTAAATAATTATGTTAATTCTTCAGTATTGACTATTGGAAATAGAGAACAATACGATACAATGCTTTTATTGCATGTGGGCGATTTACCAGATACACTGGCAGAAATAACTGATAACGAGATAAAATTAAGCCTGGTTATCAGCAAACAGACTAATAGTGAAACTAATACTTATGAATATGGCAGGATCAATCAGCTTTGGGATGAAGATGAAATAACATATAAAACCTGCACAGACACTTCTGACTGGGTAGATCCCTTTACAGAGGAATATGGTGTATATGAATTTTCTGGAGAATATAGTGCTTATGACACTCTGGATATTTTATTACCGATGGAGCTTTTTTATACTTTGAATGAAGACGTATATGAAGTAGATAGTTTAGCTTCTAATTACGGGTTATATTTTAAGCGTCAAAATCCAGATACAGAAAGAAGAGATTTTATTGAATATTTTTCTAAAACCAGTGACAGTAATATACAGCCTCGTTTGAGATTCAGTTATAAGCTTGCTATTGAGGATTCAGAATATGTAGATTGGGAAAGCATCACAATCAATGATGCAACGCTTTACAGCCAACTTGATGATAATACAGCTCTGGAATATTATGAAGTTAATGAGGACGAATTAATGCTGCGTAATATCAGTCCCGTGAAAATGTATATGGAGATATCACTGGATAGTTCAGATTTTGCTGATACGCTAAGTAATACTATTATAGATAGTTATCAATACAACAATATGACGATAAACAAAGCATATCTTGTGCTTCATGCCAAAGAAGATTATTTCGGAAGCAACAGCTATATCTATACTCAACCTGCATTATTAATCTCTGAAGTACCAGCGGTTGATAATGAAATTCCGATGTATAAAGATGATTATAATCTGATATCAGGAGTAGTAACCACACAGGATAGTCTGGATACTATTGGAGAAGACAAGATATTTAAGATTGATGTAACATCAGAAATTCAGGCAATAACTACAGATCATGATGATAATGAAGGTATTGGATTAGTGATTAGATCATTGCGTGAGAATCGAGATTTTTCTTACGTGAAATTTTATAGTTCAGCAGAGGATGTGAGCAAAGGACCTTATCTGGAGATATATTTCAGTTTACCATTGGAGCCATAAATGAAAATACTGGTATTATTAGCCGTGGTATTGCTTTTGATGGGATGTACCAGGGAAGCGAAAGAAGAAGAAGAATACCTGGCAAAAGTAAATAATGAAACATTAAGTTATGAGGATTTTAGAGCTTCTTTTGATGATGCAACCTGGGAAAATATGAACTGGGATGCTAAAGAGGAACATATCCAAAAATGGGTTAATTTGACCGCATTAGCACAAAAATGTGATAATGAAAAATTATCAGAGCAACTGGTTATCAGAGGTAGGATAGAAAGTGCGGTAAAAAAGATCAAGGCAAATACGGTGATAGCCAGTCAAATGAATGCGATCAAGATAACAGAGGAAGAATTATTTAGTTATTATCAGCTTCATAAGCGAGAATATCTTAAAAAAGTAAAAGAATATAAATATCAGCGGATAGTGATATCATCAGATTCAATATTTCAATCCGCTGTGGCAGAATTAAAAGAAGGAAAGAAGTTCAAAGACGTAGCTGAGAAGTATTCAGAAACCAGAGAAGGCACTGGTGGTGGATATATGGGATTTACTTCCAAAGGAGACGTAAATGAGATTATCTGGAATACATTGGATGATTTGGAGCAATACCGGTGGAAATCAGTGAATATAGAGAATAAATTCTATTTACTGAGGTGGTATGAGAAGCAGGAGGCAACGATTGAAAAGAACTATGCAGAGCTTCAGGATAGTTTACGTGAGCGACTATTGCAAGAGAAAAAAGACAAAAAATATGAGGAGCTAATGAAAGAGATCAGGATGAATTTTGATATAGAAATTAACTATTTAGGTAATGGAGACAGCGAATTATGAGAAAGATCAGCATATTTTTATTGATATTATTATCACTATGTTTTATGATCCAGGGAGAGACAGTAGAAAGAATAGTGGCAAAAGTAGGCAGAGAAGTGATCCTGCAATCAGAACTGGATAAGAGATATCAGCAGATGATAGCTTCGGGGATGTCGGAAGAGAATTTTACTCTTGAATCAATTTTGGATGAGATGATAGAATCTGAATTAATATTGATAAAAGCCAAAGAAAGTGATATAGAAATCGATGAATATACAATTAAAAAAATGGCAGAGCAGGAATTGGAGTCATTGAAGTTACAGTTTGAAAATGAGCTGGAATTTCGACAACAGTTAAAAGCGGAGACAGGATTAACAATTACGGAACTAAAAGATTATTATGAGGATCTGATCAGAGAGCAGAAATTAAGGGAAAATGTGATATCAAAGGAAATTACGAGCCAAATACATGTAACTGATGCCGAGATAGAAGAATTTTATCAAGAGAATCTGGCAGATATTCCCATCAGGAAAGAAACTGATAGATTAGGAATGATATTACTAAAAATGGAGCCAAGTAAAGAAACTAAAGAGGAATTAAAGCGTGAAATATATGATATCAAGAATAAATTGAATAAGGGAGCGGATTTTGCAGAACTCGCCAAGGAATATAGTGATTGTTCCAGCGCACCCAGTGGAGGAGATTTAGGTTGGATAGAACGTGGCTTGATGGTGAAACCATTTGAAGATGCTGCCTTTAAACTTGAGGTAGGTGAAATCAGTGATCTGGTAGAAACCCAGTTTGGTTATCATTTGATCCTGATGCAGGAAAAGAAGGATGATCAAATAAAGATAAGTCATATCCTGAAGACTCTGGAGGCTTCACCAGAAGATAAGACAAGGATACGAACACTAGCAGATGATATTCATGAGAGGATAATAAATGGAGAGGATTTCACTACATTAGCACGAGAGTATTCCCAGGACGATTCTTCAGCAGCTAATGGAGGAATTATTGGAGAATATCCTCCAGAAAATTATCCTGAATTATTCAGTTCATATTTACAGAGCCTTGATTATGGAGAAATCACAGATGTGATAGAGGAAGGAGATAATCTATATATCTTTGGAAAACTGGCAAAAGTGGAAGCCAGACCATATACTTATGAAGAACTCTATGATCAATTAAAAGACCAGGTTTTTGGGAAAAAACAATTGGAACTGTATAATAAGATGATAGAGAATTTGAAGAAGACTATTTATATAGAGATCTATTTGTAATGAAGATAAAGTTTTCTGTAGCATATTCCACTTGTCTGGGTTGCGGTTATTTTCCCAAAATGCCTGGAACAATGGGAACTTTACTTGCATTTATCGTATATCTGTTTTTACCGGATAGTATTTTTAAAGGTACTGAATCTAATTTTATTTTTCTGGGAGTATTATTATTAATATCCATAATATCAGTGCCAATTATCACAAGGGCAGAGCGATATCTGGGACATGACAATGGAAAAATAGTAATGGATGAATTCCTGGGTTATATGCTGGGAGTGGCGTTTTTGCCAAAAGGCATTATAACAGGATTAATAATATTTGTTTTATTCAGGATATTTGATATATTTAAGATTGAACCTGTAAATATGCTTCAGAAGCTGCCAGGGGGTGCTGGAGTGATGGCTGATGATCTAATGGCAGGTGTTTATTCAAATTTAATAGCAAGACTAATAATAATATTTATATTATAAAAAAGGAGAAAAAATGATTTTAAATTTACTGATGGCAACTTCAGCAGCAACATCCGGAACAGGAGAAGCTGCTCAGGGGAACCCGTTTATGCAGTTCATACCCTTTATTTTCATGTTTGTGATCTTATGGTTTTTAATAATCAGACCACAAAGAAAACGTCAAAAAGAGACGGAGCATATGCTAAATGAGCTGAAGATCCAGGATAAAGTGATCACAACAGGTGGTATATATGGCAAAGTAGTTAATATCAAAAAAGAGAAAAATATTGTAGTTCTCAAAATTGATGATGCTACCAATACAAAAATTGAAATACAAAAAAGTGCCATTGCCGGTGTGATAGCAGGTGATAAGGAAAAAAATGCAGTTAGTTGATTCTGAAGTATTACCAATCAGGATAATTGGTGATAAGGTATTGCGTCGGAAGGCAGATGAAGTAGCAGAATTAACAGATGAAATCAGGAAGTTCATCAAAGATCTGACGCTGACGATGTATGAAGATGATGGAGTGGGTCTTGCAGCACCTCAAGTGGGAAGATCACTGCGTATATTTGTAGTAGATCCTTACTGGTATCGAGAAGGTCATCAAAAAAATCCTCTGGTTCTAATCAATCCACATTTCGTGGAGTTCAGTGGTGAAGAAGAAGAAGAAGAGGGATGCTTGAGTCTGCCGGAGATATGGGGTAAGGTAACCAGAGCTGAGAGAGTAGTGATAGAAGGATTGAATGAGAATTTTGAACCAGTACGATATGAAGCAGAAGGTTTTTTTGCTCGCAGCCTGCAGCATGAAAATGATCATCTGGATGGAATTCTTTTTATTGATAAGATACCTCCCCTGCAGCGAGTAAGATTTGCCAGGAAAATCAAAGAATTAAAAAGCACAACTAATGAAGAGGGAGTAAATATAAAACAAAAACAGCATGAAGATCAATAAGATAATTTTCATGGGCACCCCTCAGTTTGCTGTTCCTGCATTACAGCAATTAACAGAGAAAGGTTATAAACCATTATTATGCGTTACTCAGCCAGACAAACCACAGGGAAGAAAAAGAAGGTTAACAGCTCCAGTGATCAAACAGAGAGCATTGGAACTGAGTATCCCGGTGATTCAGCCAGAGAATATCAATGATCAGGAAACATTGGAATTTATCAAAGAATTGAATCCTGATCTGATAATTACTGCTGCTTATGGTGGATATATTGGCAGAACTCTTAGAAAACTCCCAAAACTGGGAGCAATTAATATTCATCCATCATTATTACCACTCTGGCGGGGAGCAAGTCCAGTAAATGCCAGTTTATGGACTGGTGATCAGGAAACCGGAGTGACAATATTTAGGCTTGTGGCAAAAATGGATGCTGGTCCTATGTTATATCAGTCCATATATACTATCAAGGAAGAGGATAATTACACAAAATTGCTTGAAAAGTTAGCAATTGCAGGTGCTGAAGACCTGATAAAACTAATTCACCAGTTTGAAAATGGAGAAGTGAAAAAGAGGATTCAGGATGAGAGTAAAGCAACTATTTGCTGGAAACTGAATAAGGAAGATTTTCACATAAACTGGGCTGAAAAGGCAAGATATATCTATAATCAGGTTAGAGCTTTAGCAGAGAAACCAGGGGCATCAACAGAATTCAGAAATAAACAGTTAAAAATAATTTCTACCAGACTAACTGGTAAGAAAAGTAATATTACTCCCGGAACAATAATTGAAGTGATAAAAAGCAGTGGAATATTAGTGGCAACTGGAGATGAGGATTTATTAATTAAATATCTACAGCCGGCCGGAAAAAAAATAATGTACGCTTATGATTTCAATTTGGGTGCCAGAATAGAGAATGGGGAAAGATTTGGAGAAACTAATGGAAGTGAATAGTAGAAAGAAATATCTATTTTTGATATTATCTCTAAGTTCACTTTTTCTATTAATGGGACTCACAACTATGCTCTGGTGGTTCATTGCTCCACGTCTGGAAGATATTTATGAGATACTAAGACCAATATCTCTGACCTTATTGAGACTATTTTTTATAGTTCTGATGATAGGAACAGGCAGCGTGATGCTCACAAGTATTTTTGAGAAGAATTTTTTGATAGCAAAATTTGCTGTAAATCTTTATAACATAATAATGTATCCAATCACGCTATTTTTAGGGAGTTTGACTGGATTCAGCCGTGAGAAAATAAGAGAATCTTATATTCATGTTAATAATAGTTTCATAAAAGCGATCAAGCAGCGATTTCGTCCTAATGAAATACTGATCCTGCTACCTCATTGTCTGCAGAATAATGAATGCAAAATCCGTTTAAGCAATGATATATTTAATTGCAGAAGATGCGGGAAATGTGATATTGGGGATTTGATCTATATTGCTGAAAAATATAAAGTTTCTATTGCAATAGCAAATGGAGGAACTTTAGCCAGGAGAATAGTTCTCAAATTCAAGCCGAAATTTATCGTAGCTGTGGCTTGTGATCGTGACCTTGTAAGCGGTATTCAGGATGTATTTCCTTTGCCGGTTTATGGAATTCTCAATATTCGTCCAGAGGGACCCTGCTTCAATACCAGAGTCGATCTGGAAAAGCTTTCTGATACTCTTGAGAAAAGTATATATGAAGAAAAGAGATAGAAAGAAATTCAAAAGACAGGATATCAGCATCACTAATACAGAAATATCTGATTTGGATGATTTTATTGATGAAGAAGTGATCCATGAGAGGAAAGCAGAAAAGAAGCTTTTTAAGAAGGGAATTAAAAGCCAGAAATCTGATCTTAACCTGGAAACTGGAAGAGTTATTGAAATATTTTCAAATTATAAATGTTTGGTGGAATGGAAAAATAACCGACTTATCTGTCCAATCAGCGGGAGACTGAAACATTTGAGACTAAATTCAAGGAATATTGTTGCAGTAGGGGACTGGGTGAAGGTTGATATTTCCGGAGAAAACAGGATAGAAGAAATTTGTGAACGCAAAAATACTCTGATAAGGTATACAGAAGATAATTTCCAGAAAGAGATCTTAATAGCTGCTAATATTGATAATGTGATCATCATGACCTCATGTCATAATCCTGAGTTAAATTTTGGGATTGTTGACAGGTTGATATGTGCTGCGCGCCTGGAATCAATCACACCAGTAATATGTATAAATAAGATTGATCTGGCAGAGGATCTGGCAGAAATCAAAGCGGAGGCAGAATTTTACCTGAAACAGGGGATTGAACTGATATTTTGCTCAGCCCTGGAAGGTGTTGGGAAGGAAGAATTGAGATCAGTCTTGAAAGATAAAGACAGTGTGTTCGTGGGGCATTCAGGAGTGGGAAAATCTTCATTGATCAATATTTTGCAGCCAGGATTAAATCTGAAAGTATCTACCACCAGCGAAATAACAGGCAAAGGCACTCACACCACTACCCGCAGCAAGATATTCAAATGGAAATTTGGAGGGAATCTGATTGACACACCTGGCATTAAAACATTAACTTTGCATGAGGAATCCAAAGATGAGATAAAATACGTCTTTCCAGGGATGGCAGAGATCGGAGAGAAATGTAAATTTCAGAATTGTACGCATACCCATGAAATTGATTGTGCAGTAAAAAATGCTGTCGAAGAGGGCGAATATGATCAGGAGAGGTATAATTCTTATTTGAGAATAATGGATTCATTTACCGGAGTTAATTATGAATAATTTTCTGCTCTATTTTAATTTGTATGATGATAAATTTGATAATACCTGCCAGAAGCTTCAGGAAATCAAAGAGAATAATACCCTTAATTTTTATATTCTGGAAGAGCAAAAGGAATATGAGAAGTATTTTCCATTGCTTGCTCAAAAAAATGAAATCGATTGCATTCTGGTGTTTGGTGGAGATGGAACCATATTAAGAGCTGTGAAATATGCTTTATTATATCGGGTTCCAATTATGGGGATCAATCTTGGTCATCTGGGATTTCTATCTGAAATTTCTATAGAGGAGCTGGAAAAATCTATTAAAGAGCTCAAAAAAGGAAAATATAAAATTCTCTCCAGAATGATGCTGAAAATTACGATCAAAGGCAAAGATAAAAAGATAATCAATGATCTGGCGCTTAATGATGCTGTGATTTCCAAAGGAGACAAGCCAAAGCTAATTAATCTCAAAGTTTATGATGACAGACGATATGTGTTTTCCACCCGATGTGACGGGATAATTGCAGCTTCTCCTACTGGTTCCACAGCATATTCCCTTTCTGCTGGAGGTCCTATAATATCTCCGGTTATGAATGCAATTGTGGTGGTTCCTATTACTCCTCATGTACTTACTGTGCGACCGATAGTATTTCCCGCCAGCAGCAATATTTCATTTGTGATTAATGAAGAGTCTGAAACGAGCTTGCTGCAGCTGGATGGTCAAAATCGAGCTCAGTTATATGCTGGAGACAGGATAACAATTACCTCAGCTCAGCAGAAAGTCGATTTTATCAAGTTCTCCAATCGGACATTTTTCAAGACACTAAGAACAAAAATGCATATGGGAAAAAGATAATGCTGAAATCAATCAGAATATCCAATTATATTCTTGTGAAAGAGCTTGAAATTGAGTTAACATCAGGATTGAATATATTTTCTGGAGAGACGGGAGCAGGAAAATCTGTAATAGTAGAAGCAATTAACACAGTTTTAGGTGGAAATCTCAGAGCAGGGATGGTGTTTCAGGAAGATAGACCTGCAGAAATTGTGATTTGCTTAACTGTTAAAAAAAATAATCATTTATTAATGAGTCTTATCAATGAATATGAACTGGATTGTGAAGAAGGAGAAATATTTTTCACTAAAATTATCAGTCCCGCTTTAAAAGCAAAAACATATTTAAATGGGATAAGATCAACCAATGCAGTAGTTAGAAAATTCAAAGATGCTCTGATTGATTTTCACAGCCAGCGAGATCAACAGAAGTTATTCAATAATGATTATCAATTGGAAATATTAGACGCTTTCGGCAGGCATGAAAATGAAATATCTGACTTTCAGAACAAATTCCAGATACATGCATCTAACCTGAAACAATATCAAAAACTGATCAATCAGGAAAAAGAAAACAGAGATAAATTTGATCTTTATTCATATCAACAGGAAGAGATAGAAAATGCAGATATCCTGGCAGACGAGGATGTAAAGTTAGGGGAAGAATTAAATCTGCTGGTTCATTCAGAGGAATTACTGGAATTGCAGGAAAGCTATACCCAGGATTGTTTTGAAGATGAAAAATCACTGTTTGACAAGATAAATTATTTCCTCTCCAGATTAATTTCTTATGAAAAAGATAGTGTGAATATCAAGAATTCCAGCTCAATTCTACGTGACTGTCTGGCAAATCTGGAAGCAGTAAATGACGAGCTTCTGGAATTGAAAAGCAGTATTGACCTTGAACCTCAAAGATTGGAAGATGTTACCCAGAGACTTGATTTTTTAAATTCACTTAAAATGAAATATAATCGTTCTCTGGAAGATATATTAGGTTACAGAAATGAGATCAAAGAATTCATCGAGAACTATAGCTCGGACCAGGATAAGATCAGCAATCTTAAGAAGGAACTGTCTATCAGCCTGGAATCATTAAAGAAAAGTGCTGAAAAATTATCAGAGAAACGGAAAAAGACAGCAAGGCAATTTGCCAGACTTCTGCAGGAAAATATCGCTCTTCTGGCAATTCCAGATGGTAAAGTTGAATTGAGATTTAAAGATTTGACTAAGGAAAAGGAAGATTATTTTCATAGTCTGAATTCAACAGGCAAGGATCTGGTGGAGATATATTTTACAGCAAACCTGGGAATTGACCTGCAACCACTGAAAATAGCTGCCTCTGGCGGTGAGTTATCAAGATTTCTATTAGCAGTAAAAAAGCTGCTTGCTGAGTATTTATTCTCCAAATCAATTATTTTTGATGAAATAGATACAGGGATTGGTGGTAAAACAGCAGAATATACCGGTGAATATATAAATACAATTGCCCATCATCATCAGGTTATCTGTATTACACATCTGGCACAGATAGCGGCATTTTCTGACGCGCATTTCCTGATTGAAAAGCAGTCTGAGCAGAATATTTCCCATATTACAGTGAAAAAACTGGACAATAAAAATAAAGTGCCAGAGATAGCACGGATGCTTTCCGGTTCAGATTCAAATCTTGCTTTGGATCATGCCGGTGAATTGCTAAAAAAGGCGGGAAAATAATAATGTTCAGACTAAGAAAGAGCTCTAAATATATAGTAGTTATTGTTATAATAGCAGTTACGGTATATTTTGCAGCCAAATTATCTGGTATTCAAAATATCTTCGAGACCAGGATTTCTATTAGTAAAATTGATGATGAAAGGGCTGAAAAAGCTTTCAAAAATGCTGGGAATGATACAAAAATCCAGTTAAACTATACCACATCGAATCTAAAAAATTTTAATAACTCTCTCCAGAAGATATATGCAGATTATGATATAAACCCTTTATATGCCAATGATACAAGAAACTACTATGTGTCAGTATTTGATTTTCCGGATTCTCTTTCTGATCAGGTGATGACAAAATTGCGGGGTTTGGAGAAGCTTAATCAAGAATTTCTGGAAACTGCTGACCCGGAGAAATTTAAAATCAATATTGAAGATCACATAGAGAACAAGGAAAGAGTTAAACGCACCCTGGAAAACAAGATAGATAATGCAGTGCTGCTTACAGAAGACAGGATCAGTAAATACAATGAAAATCTCACAAATATTCAGTTAGAGATAGATAGCTTAAGAAACCAGCAGAAAATCTTCAAGAATCTGGTTAACAATAAACTTGTTTATGTTGCTACAATTTATCAGGATGCATCGCAGCAGGTTACTCTCAGAAGTAGAAGAATGAATATGGTAAAGAATTTCCTTATTTATTTTTTAATATTTTTGATTATCTCAATATTACTTTTGATAATAGGGAATTATTTTTTCCTGATGATATTTAAACTGATGCGGATGCTGGGAATAAAAACATCCCGTTCGTCATCAGGTGGCTACAGTTATGGTGGAAATTCTTATAAAAGCAAGTATTACTATCGGAGACCTAAGAAGGTGAAAAAGATCTACAAAGACGAGAATGGTAATATTATTAAACAGAAAGTGACCAAAGAATAGTATATTTATTATTTTAAGGAGGAATTATGAATTTTACAGACCCTTGGATGATCTGGATAGCCATTGGAGTGATATGCATGATCATAGAAATATTCACTCCCGGGTTCTTATTCCTGAGTTTTGGACTGGGAGCAATAATCACAGGATTAATCACTCTCACGCATATTCCCTTGTGGGCGCAGCTGGTTGTTTTTATTGTGATCTCAATTATTCTATTTCTAAATCTCAGAAAGCTAAGTGTGAAGCTGACAAAAGAAACAATTCCTACAAATGTAGATGCTCTGATGGGAAAGAAAGGATTTGTGACTGAACAGATACCAGAAGCAGGAAAAGGGTATGTGAAAATCGGTGGCGAAACATGGTCGGCAATCAGCCAGGATGAAACAATGATCGAAGTTAACCAAAAAATAGTGGTTAAAAATATTGATGGTAATAAACTAATAGTTAAAATTTTTGAGGAGGAAGCATGACAGTTTTACTAATAATTATTGCTGTATTCGTAATTTTCTTTCTTGCAAAGGGAATAGTAGTTGTGAAGCAGGCTGAAGTGATGGTTCTGGAAAGATTAGGTAAATACAGCCGCTCTTTAGGCCCTGGATTGCATATTATCTGGCCCATTATCGATAAATCAAGAAACATTAACTGGCGCTATGTGCGCACTGACCTTAAAGGCAGAAATTTTGTGGTAACAAAATATGAAAGCAGAATTGATCTGCGCGAAACTGTCTATGATTTCCCACGTCAAAATGTGATCACTGCTGATAATGTGACTATAGAAATTAATGCCGTTCTCTATTTCCAGATCACTGATCCATACAAAGCATTATACGAAGTGCACAACCTGCCAGATGCTATCGAAAAACTCACTCAAACTACTTTACGTAACGTGATTGGTGAACTGGAACTGGATAAAACACTCACCTCTCGTGATACTATTAATACCAAACTTCGCATTATCTTAGATGAAGCAACTGATAAATGGGGTGTAAAGGTTAATCGCGTGGAATTGCAGGATATTAATCCGCCCGATGACATTCGGAATGCCATGGAAAAACAGATGCGGGCAGAAAGAAATAGAAGAGCACGTATTCTGGAAGCCGAAGGTGAAAAAAGATCACAGGTTCTGATAGCTGAAGGTGATAAAGAAGCCAAAATCGCCCGCGCTCAAGGTGAAGCACAATCAAAAATTTTGGTTGCCCAGGCAGAAGCCGAAGCTATCCAAAAGATCATGAACATTGTCCAAACCACAAAGACAGACCCGGCTCAGTATATGTTGGCTATGAAGTATATTAGTGCTTTTAATAACATAGTCCAGAAGAACGATAAGACGGTTGTGGTTCCTTATGAATCATCAGCTATTCTAGGTTCACTGGAAACTATAAAACAACTTTTCAATAAAACAGTAACATAAACTATCAGGGGAAAAAATCCCCAAATTATTTTAAGGAGAAATTGATGTCAGAAATTATTGGCGTATTTGGAAGAGAAATTCTCGATTCCAGAGGCAAACCAACTATCGAAGTAGAGGTATTTCTTGATACGGGTATCGTTGGCAGAGCAGCAGTACCCAGTGGAGCTTCCAAGGGTATTTATGAAGCTCTCGAATTAAGAGATGATGATATGAAAAGATACAACGGATTTGGTGTATTAAAAGCGGTAGATAATGTGAATAATAAGATAGCTCCAGAATTGATTGGTTTTGATGTAACAGAACAGGCTTTGATAGATCATATGATGATCGAGCTTGATGGTACACCAAACAAAAGCAATCTGGGAGCTAATGCTATTTTAGGCGCGTCACTGGCATGTGCACGTGCTGCAGCAGAAGAACTTGAAATACCACTTTATCAGTATATTGGCGGCACAAATGCCAAAATGCTGCCTTGTCCCATGTCAAATGTGATCAATGGTGGATCTCATGCAGATAACAATGTGGATATGCAGGAATATATGATAGCACCCTATGGAGCAAAGAGTTTTGCTGAGGCTATCCAAATGAATTCTGAGATATTCGTGGCTTTAAAAGAAATTCTTAGATCAAAAAAACCACCTCTTTCCACTGGTGTAGGTGATGAAGGCGGGTTTGCTCCTAATTTGAAATCTAATAGAGAACCACTGTTGCTTATGAGAGAAGCTGTAGAAAAAGCTGGTTACAAACCAGGAAAAGATGTATTTTTCACAATGGATCCTGCTGCATCTGAATTTTATGATGATAAAACTGGGCTTTATGAGTTATCTGGAGAAAGAGGAAAGCCAAAGAAAACATCAAAGCAAATGGTCAATTACTATGTGAAGCTTGTGAAAGAATTCCCAGAGATCATTTCTATAGAGGATGGCTTAGCTCAGGACGACTGGGAAGGCTGGAAAGAATTGAATAAAAGGCTTGGTGACAAAATCCAGATAGTGGGTGATGATCTGTTTGTAACTAATACCGAAAGACTTAGTAAAGGTATTCATGCTGAGGCAGCAAATGCAATCCTGATCAAGCTTAATCAGATTGGTACTTTAACGGAAACTCTTGATGCTATTGAACTTGCCCGTGAGAATAAGTATAATGTGGTAATTTCACACAGAAGCGGTGAAACCAGTGATGATTTCATTGCTGACCTGGCTGTTGCCGTTAATGCCGGACAGATAAAAACTGGTTCGCTTTGCCGTTCAGAAAGAATTGCCAAGTATAATAGATTACTGCGCATCGAAGATGAACTGCAGGGTGTAGCTAAATTTGGAAATAAAACATATCTGGGATACTAAGCTATCTCAGGTTGATATTATATCCCTGTCTTTGGACAGGGATATTTTTTCTGGAGGTTATTATGTATAAATTAATAGTGTTGCTGGCTGTTTCGAGTCTGCTGTTTGCCTGTTCCAGTGATGGAAAATTAAAGGTGATTAACCGCACCGGTCATGAGATATATTTTAATGTCAAAGGTAATGATTACACTATTGAAGGCAGCTCAGATGTCACTCAACCAAATTCTAAATCAGTTTCTCTTGATGCCGGTTCTGATTTTATAAACACTCCCTCAAAAACCTATCTTCTGGAAATCGATGGTGAAACTTTTGCTATTTATAATGAAGAACAGCAAACAACTGTCCCGAGCACAGAGGTCACGATCAATGGTGGTGAAACTACCAATGTATATTGTGATCCCAATTATGCCTGCTTAAGGATTTATAATAACAATGAACAGGACGTTATAGCTGCATATTACACAAAAAGTTATCAGGGTATTCAAATTCCGATTTCTGAAGCTGAAAATATTAGTCCAGGTGATTCAATATATAAGCGTCTGCAATATTCTCTGGAAATAGCTGAAGAGCCTGAGGACATATTTTATTATACTTTCCGGGTAGTTATGCAGGACAGTACAAATTATTATTATGGAAACTCAAATACTATCCTATATCTTGATGATCTATATGAGATAAATATTGAATAGGGAATACGTCAGAGTTTAAGATTCTTCATGGTGCGTTCATTTTCACGTTTAATGGTCTTTTCCTGCATCACTTCACGCTTATCGTAGAGTCTTTTTCCTTTCGCCAGACACAAGGTGAGTTTTACTTTTCCCATGCCGTTTATATACAGGTTCTTAGGTATCAAGGTCATCCCCAGTTCATCTATTTTTGTTCGCAGTTTATTTATCTCTCTACGGTTAAGCAGCAGCTTACGTTTGCGTTCCGGGTCATGATTAGCGTATCCTCCATGTGAATAGGGACTGATGTGCAGATTATACAGCCACACCTCTCCATCATCAATTGCAGCATAGCAATCCTTAAAACTTAGTTTGCCTTCCCGCAAAGACTTGATCTCTGTTCCCATTAGTACTATTCCAGCTTCGATTTCCTGCACAAAGTAATAATTATGTGCTGCCTTGCGATTCTTAAATTCCTTTATTCTGATATCCTGTTTTTCTGCCACGCTAATTTCCTCTACAATATATTCTCAACCACTAAGAACTCAAATATAGTTAAAAATGTAAAGGAAACAATTTTCTGTCACCCACCAAAAATGCAACATTCTCTCTAAATCATTGTGATATATAACTTTCACATATATCCTGGTCAGTAGCCAGAACAACAAAGCACGTACTCACATTTTAATGTCACTACGTGCTTTGTTGTTTTTCCTTAATACCAGATCAATGCAAGGGGTAAAAGGTAGAAACTTGGAATTTAGTGAGTAAGGTTGACACAAATGACTAGGGAAGAAGTTTTTGTAACAGGTTACCGGTGAGTCCCTGTCAGGGAGATTTACCGGCTATTGGTGCTTAGTTAAAAATCAGGAGAAGTTAATGCAATATTATGATCTGATCAAGCATGATCTGGATAAATCAGCCTTTTTTAGGAATTTTGGGAGTATCCTGCAGGAAGATGTGCGAGGCAATCTGTTTCATCATTTGAACCGGACAGTGAAAGCACTGCTACTTAGCAGAGCGTATTTTGAGACAGGCAAAAATATCATATTAGTGTGCGCAGATGACAAACTTGCAGAAGATTTTATGGATGATCTGCAACTATTAGCAGGAAAAGAAAATGTGTATATGCTGCCTGATTACGAAACGCTTGCTTACGAGCAACGCTCTCCGCATTATACAATCCGGGCTGAGCGTATTCGCACCTTAAGCAGAGCATTTACTGCTGCTCCGGCAATTTATACGGTATCAATCCGGTCATTATTGCGTAAGATCGTGCCGGCAGAAGTATTTTCTCGTTATGTGATAAAGTTGAAGATATTGGAGACCAAAAATCCTGATCATTTAATATCCGAGCTGGTGGGAATGGGATATAAAAATGAATTTCAGGTGACCAAAGTGGGGCAATTAGCACGCCGGGGAGGTATCATTGATATATTCAGTCCTAATTTACCCAATCCGGTCAGGATAGAATATTTTGGTAATGAGATAGAATCCATGCGATATTTCAGTATTAGCAGCCAGCGCTCAATTGGTAAGGAGATAGAAGAAATAACTCTGATCCCTTCACGGGAATTTTCACTTCATGATATCAGTGCCAGTGACAGGCTTTGGGAACGGATCCACGAGCAAGGGTTTTATGAGGGGATTGAGCAGGACATAAGTCTTTTACTAAAGAAAACGAGTGGATTTGCTGATTATTTTTCTGAGGAATCAACCATATTTTTCTGGGACGAATATCAGTTTTTCAGTGCAACATATCGTGAGATCCAGGATGAAACTCAGCAGTTATATTTGAAGGCCAGGGAAAAAAAACATCAGGATGAATTGCCTGAGCCTGAGGATCTGTTTTACAGCAGAAGCTATATTCAGCGATTATTCCAAAGGTTTTCACACTATTTTTTAAGTAACAGTTATCAGGAATTCAAGCGGATAAATATCCAGGTGGAAGTGCCTGTATCCAGCCAAATAAGTCAGCAGGGAAATCTGGAAAGTCTGGAGCAGGAATTAATTGAGAAACTTGATGAAGGTTACCGGATAATAATTCAAAGTGATAATAAAAGCCAGAGCAAGCGGATGAGTGATCTTCTTGATAATCTGGAAGGCAAGCTTCATTTTCAGATAGGGGTATTTCAGAAGGGATTTATCCTGCCTGATGCCAGGCTGGCGATATATACCGATCATGAGATATTTGCGCGTTACCGACAGCGCACCAGAAGTGCAAGATTCAATCGAGAGCAGGCTCTGGTGGATTATGAAGCCTTAAAGCCAGGGGATTATATAGTTCATATTGATTATGGGGTAGGGATATATAAAGGATTACGCAAGATGCCCTCTGGGGGATCGACCATTGATTGCCTGACGATCGGCTATGCTGAAAATGATGTTGTATATGTGCCTACATTTCAATTGAACCGGGTATCCAAGTTCGTAGGAGAAGAAGGCTCCACACCCACTATCCATAAACTGGGTGGCAAGATGTGGGAGCTGGCAAAGAAACGGGCAAAGAAGCATATTGAGCTACTGGCAGAAGATCTTATCCAGCTTTATGCAGAAAGGCAGGTCAGAAAGGGCATCAGTTTTGATAAAGACAGCGTCTGGCAGCAGGAAATGGAGGATTCATTTATCTATGAGATCACGCCGGATCAATTGCAGTCCACGAATGAGATCAAGCGAGATATGGAAAAAGATAAACCTATGGAGCGTCTTCTGTGTGGAGATGTGGGATACGGTAAGACGGAAGTGGCAATACGTGCTTCATTTAAAGCAGTGATGAGCGGATATCAGGTGGCAATTCTGGCACCTACAACCCTGCTGGTGGAACAGCATTATAATACTTTCAAGGAAAGACTGGCACAGTATCCCATGCGAATAACCATGTTAAGCAGATTTCGCAGTAAAGCTATGATAGGCAAGGATCTGGTTGATATTTATGAGGGTAAAATAGATATCGTGATCGGGACGCACAGGTTACTTTCGAAGGATATCAGATTCAAAAAACTGGGTCTTTTGATAATCGATGAAGAGCACAGATTTGGAGTACGGCATAAGGAAAAGCTGCGTCAATTAAAATCAGATGTGGATACGCTTTATATGAGTGCCACACCAATCCCGCGAACTTTGAGCATGTCACTCAGTAAGCTGAAAGAGATGTCATTAATTCGCACATCTCCCAAAGCACGGCTTCCCATTAGGACAGTGGTGGTTCCCTTTGATGAGGAAGTTATCAAAGATGCCTTAAACCGTGAGATAGATCGTGGTGGTCAGATATTTTTTGTCCATAATCGAGTGCAGACAATTGACAGCATGGCAGAGAAACTGCGAAATCTTTTGCCTCATGTAAGTTTTGGGATAGGCCATGGGCAGATGCCGGAAAAGCAGCTAGAAGCTATAATGCTTGATTTTTCGGAGCATAAATTTGATGTTCTATTGGCATCGACGATCATTGAATCAGGGCTTGATATTCCCAACGTAAATACCATAATCGTGAATCGGGCGGATACTTTCGGACTGGCACAGCTTTATCAGATACGTGGTAGAGTGGGCAGGAGCAATCGCCGGGCTTATGCCTATTTGATCATTCCCAGCAGGATGACAGATATTGCGCGGAAAAGACTGGAAACCCTTACAGAATATGAATCTCTGGGTAGTGGTTATCAGATAGCAATGAAGGATCTGGAGATCAGAGGTGCAGGGGCAATGCTGGGTACTAAGCAAAGCGGAGCGATCAATTCTATAGGCTTTAATTATTATAATCGATTACTGGAAAACGCGGTTGAGAGTATTTCACAGGGAAAAGGGAAGATCGAATGGGAAGAAGAAGAATTAGAGGAAAAGCAAGATATTTCTGTTACAGAAGATTTTTATCTGCCCAAGGAATATATCGAAGATGAGCAGGTGCGTCTGGATATTTACCGGAGAATAAATGCTTTCAACTCCAAAGAAGAATTTGAAGAATTACCAGGTGAATTGAGGGACAGGTTTGGTGAGGTACCCGAGGTAGTGCAAAGAGCATTGGATTTTTATCTGCTTCGCTGGAAGGTTTCGCAAACCCGCTTAAAGAAATGCAAGATAAAAAGCAATATGATTGAGCTGGAATTTCCGGCAAATAATCTGCCCGGAAGAGAGTTGCTTACCAGGTTGATAAGCAAGGTGAACTATCCAGTCAAGTTTGAGACGATACATGATCTTAAGATAACTTTTGATTTGAGTAAAAGTAACAAAAACGTGCTGGATGTTGCTTCAGAAATAGTTAGTTTCTTTAGCTGAGTTTTCGGAAGTCAAATAGTCTGATAATCTGTTAAGATGATATTCTGTAAAAGATTAGTTTTAAAGTGTTTGACAAGATATGGGGTTAATAGTTTCTATCCCTGTAATTTTGACATCAGATCGATGTTAAACAGAATGTTAAAAAAAGATATTAAATAGCAGTTATGCATTTGAGATTGCATGATCTCAACCACGTGTCCGTGGTAAAGCAGAAAATTTTGTCATAAAGGATAAAGACAGGTAAATATGAAAAATAAAGGCAGTATTATATTAATACTAATTATAATATTTAGTTTAAGTGCCCAGCTTCCCACTGATTTTTCAGCAAAAATGATGATCAAGGTATCCATTGTGGGTGCTGTGGGAAACCCGGGAGTATATACTCTGGAAGCGGGTAGCCGATTATCAGAAGCAATTCAATTATCAGAAGAAAGTAATATTGAGATGAATTCACTTTTGGCAAAGCAGAAGCTGCCAGAGCAGGAAAGTGAACTTGAAGTGAAGAAAGAATATTCTTTGCGTCACATTGAACTGCGCAGGAAAGATGAAGTGATCAATATTGATCTGGAGAAATATTTTACTTTGGGAGACCTGATAAATAATCCTCAATTAAAAGATGAAGACCTGATCTATATTCCCGCAGCTACGAAAAATCTGAGTATTACTGGAGCGGTAAATGCTGAAGGAGATTTTGAACTGGCTTCAGGAGACAGAATTTCAGATCTGATCGCGTTGGCACTGGGTTTGAATGAATCTGCAAGGTTAGATAGTGCCAGTCTGGTGCGACTGGATTATCAAACAGGAGATATTACTGAGTTTACTTTTTCTCCAGCAGTGATATTTGCTGATGAAAGCAGCAGAGAAAATATGCTGCTGCAAAGTGGAGACAGGCTCTATATTCGCAGTATGCAGGATTATGAAAGCAAATTCAGTGTAGAAGTAGCAGGTAAGGCCATTCATCCCGGAGAATATGCCATAGAACCTGGCAAAACTGCATTGTATGAGATATTGAAGAAAGCCGGTGGAGCGAACCGCCTGGGTAGTCTTAAATATGCTTATTTACAGCGGATTTCCGAGCGTGACACGACCATAATCTATGATCCGGAATATAAACGGTTGATGGATAGGAGTTTACTGGAACTAAGTAGAATGGAAATAGAATATTTAAAATTTAAGAATCGAGAACTGTCAGGAAAAATCGTAGTAGATTTTACTCAGCAGTGGCAATCAGAAGGCAGTGGGGAGGGAATTTATCTTCAGGATAATGATTATATCTATATACCGGAGTCAATAACAACAGTGGAAGTAAGTGGTGCTGTGCTCTATCCGGGAGCATATAAATGGGAATCCGGAAAGAATTATGAATATTATATTGCTTTGGCTGGAGGTTATACAAATCGGGCGAAGAAAAGTCAAACCCGTTTGATATTGGCAGAATCAGGTGCCTGGCTGAAGAAGGATAAAGAGCAGGCTATAGAGCAGGGAGATAAGATTTTTGTTCCGGAAAAAGATGAAAAAGAATTGTGGGAGATATCTAAAGAAGCTTTGAGCATAATGGCACAACTGGCAACAGTAGTACTTGCCGTTATCAATATATATACAAATTAATCTGATCAGGAGAAAATATGAAGATATTAATAACCGGCGGGTCTGGTTTTATCGGTTCACATTTGGTGGAAAAGCTATTAAAGCGAGGACATGAAGTATCAGTGATTGATAATTTATCAACTGGTAAGTTTTCTAATATTAAACCATTTTTGAAGAATCAGCGGTTTTCATACACGATTGATTCTATCTTGAACCGAAAGGTTTTAAAGAAATTGATCGAAGAAAATGATCAAATATACCATATGGCAGCAGCCGTGGGAGTGAAGTATATCATCGATAATCCGCTTCAGTCATTGAAGGTGAATATCACGGGTACGGACAATGTGCTGGAATTCGCCAATGAATACAAACGGAAATTATTGATTGCTTCCACCTCAGAGATTTATGGAAAGAGTGATCAGATTCCTTTCAAAGAAAATGCTGACCGCTTTTTAGGTTCTACTCATATATCCAGATGGAGTTATTCTTCATCTAAGGCAATAGATGAATTTCTGGCACTGGCATATTTTCGTGAAAAAAGACTGCCGATCGTGATAGTTCGCTGCTTTAATACAGTGGGACCCAGACAGACCGGTCAATATGGGATGGTAATACCCAAGTTCGTGAAAAGCGCACTTCTTAACCACCCGATCACAATATTTGGCGATGGAAAACAAAGTCGCTGTTTCTGCGATGTGGATGATGTTACGGAAGGAATGATAACCTTGATGGATACCAAGGAAGCTGAGGGAGAAATTTATAATATTGGCAATGATGAGAGTATATCAATTGAGGAACTGGCGCACATTATCAAAGAAATGACGCACAGTAAATCCAAGATAGAATACATTAATTATGAAGATGCTTATGAAGAAGGTTTTGAGGATATGAGACGCAGAGTTCCTGACCTTACAAAGATTAAGAATCTGATTGATTATCAGACAAAACATGATCTCAAAAATATATTAACCAGAATTATAGATTATTTTGAAAAATAAACAGGTGTAAAATGAAAGTTCCTCTTTTAGATCTTAATGCACAGTATGATGATATACTGGATGAGATAAAAATAGCTGTTGAAAAGGTTTTTGCCAGTCACAGATATATCCTGGGACCAGAAGTTGCTGAGATTGAAGCTGCTATTGCCCAATATTGTCAGGTTAATAGAGCGATTGGCTGTGCTTCTGGCACAGATGCTCTGGTGCTGGCACTTAAGGCGATTGATATTCAACCTGAAGATGAAGTAATAACTACTCCATTTACCTTTTTTGCCACTGCCGGTTCAATTCATCGGGTTGATGGTAAACCGGTATTTGTAGATATTGATCCCAGAACTTTTAATATTGATCCCGAAAAGATAGAAGCAGCGATCACAGATAAAACCCGGGCAATTATTCCGGTTCATCTATTTGGTCAAACCTGTGAAATGGATAAGATTAAAAAGATAGCAGATAAATATGATTTGAAGATAATTGAAGATACTGCTCAGGCTATTGGAGCAAAATTTCAGGGTAAACCGGCTGGTTATTTTGGTGATATAGCGACCCTGTCATTTTTCCCCAGTAAAAACCTGGGAGCAATGGGAGATGCCGGTATGTGCATTACTGATGATGATGAACTGGCAGAAATAATTACTATGCTGCGTACCCATGGTGAACATCCTAAATATATTCATAAATGGGTGGGATTGAATAGCAGGTTAGATACTTTGCAGGCAGCAGTATTACTGGTGAAATTGCCCTATCTGGAAAAATGGACAAAAGAACGCCAGGAAAATGCGCAATATTATTATGAGAATATGGCTGATATCAAAGGCATTGAGCTGCCATATATTCATCCAGATGCTGAATCTATTTTCAATCAGTATACACTAAAAGCTGAACGTCGGGATGAGCTTATGGAATTTTTGCGTAAGAATGATGTGGGCTGCAATATTTATTATCCCAAATCATTGCATCTGCAGGAGTGCTTTGCTTATCTTAACCATAAGAAAGGTGATTTTCCAGTGAGTGAAGCCGTCACTGAGCAGGTGATTTCTCTACCTATTTATTCTGAGCTGAGCAGAGAGCAGCAGGATTATGTTATCAGCAAGGTCAGAGAATTTTATCACAGGAGTTAAATTATGAACTGTATAGTATGTATAAAGCAGGTACCAGATACTACAGAGATCAGGATTGATCCAGTAACTAATACTTTGATCCGAGAGGGAGTGGAGAGTATTATCAATCCATTTGATCTGTATGCTATTGAAGCAGCAGTGAGAATCAAGGAGAAATTTGGCGGAAAAGTTACTGCTCTCAGTATGGGTCCTCCCCAGGTGGAAAAGGCATTAAGAGATGCTGTGGCATTAGGTGTGGATGAAATCATTCTTCTGAGTGACCGTAAATTTGCCGGTGCTGATAGCTGGGCAACTTCACACACACTTTCTGAGGCAATAAAAAAGATTGGTGACTTCGATCTTATCTTTTTTGGCCAGCAGGCGATTGATGGTGACACGGGACAGGTAGGACCTGGAGTTGCTGCTTTTCTTGATCTGCCTCAGGTATGCTTTGTGAAAGAGATTAAAGAGATTTCAGAAGAAAGCGTTACTCTTCACAGATTAATGGAAGAGGGTTTCGATGTGGTCAAGTCACCTCTGCCAGCAGTGTTTTCGGTTGTAAAAGACCTGAATATTCCCAGATTGCCATCCTTACGGGGAAAACGGCAGGCGAAGAAAGCAGAACTAACTATCTGGAATGCCGATGATCTGGCATTAGATGAAAAGGAAATTGGCTTGAATGGTTCTCCCACTCAGGTAGTGAAGATATTTTCACCCAAACTGGAAAAAGAAGTGGAAAAACTGGAAGGATTAACTGCTGAGGATGCTGCTAATAAAGTATATGACCGATTGAAAGAATTAGGGAAATAAATTGCATGATACACAATATTAATCCTGTGATCTTAGATTTAGGGATGGTACAAATCCGCTGGTACGGTTTCTTTTATCTACTCAGTTTTGTCTTAGGATATATACTGCTGAAAAAGAATTTAAAATATCGAAATATAAATCTTAAGTCAGAAGATTACGAAACATTCATTTTTAATCTCTGCCTGGGTGTGATCATTGGTGGCAGGCTGGGTTATATTTTATTTTATAATCTGGGATTCTATCTGGAAAATCCACTCAAGCTCCTGGCTGTCTGGGAAGGTGGTATGAGCTTCCATGGTGGAGCTTTAGGAGTTATCTTTGTAGGCTGGAGATTTTGCAAAAAGCATGCTGTAAGTTTCTGGCAGGTGGCAGATGCTACTGCTCCCATTGGCACTATAGGGCTTGCTCTAGGCAGGCTGGGAAATTTTATTAATGGTGAATTGTATGGCAAGGTTACTGACCTGCCCTGGGGAATTATCTTTCCTGGAGGTGGTGATCAGCCTCGGCATCCCACCCAGCTATATGAGATGCTTTTTGAAGGGGTAATTCTCATTATTATTACGCAGACTATATTAGTAAAATCCCGTAGAAATGGACTGGTTTTCTGGAGTTGGCTGCTGGGATATGGGATTTTCCGTTTTCTCATTGAATTTATCAGGATTCCTGATGAACAGCTTGGTTATATTTGGGGATTCACAACTATGGGACAAATTTTAAGTACATTTATGATCCTGGCAGGTCTGGCTGGCATTCTATTTCATAAACCGGACAGGAAATGCGTTACAAGTCAATAATACTTCTGGGTATATTAATACTCCTGTTTTGCAGTTGTTCCATATTCAATGTAGATACTAATGCACAGAAACAGAAGCTTTTCTCAGAAATTGAACTTTGGCAGGATTTCAGAATTGATGGTATCATTAAGCTATATATAGCGGAATTTAATCTGATCAAAGATGTAACAATAATCAAAGATTCCACTATGCTTAAGATGACTTTATATGACACTGGGCTTTTTGGATTTTCACCCCAGCCTTTTGCTAGTTTGACAATTGCAGACAGCATCAATATAAATATCCCTTCCATAGAAGACCCTATGCAATTAGCTCAGATAAAAACAATGATCACTGGTTTAACTGTTTTCCAGGACGGTTTTTTTGAAGAGCAGGGGATAAGAGAGAACCTGGTGGAAATCATCAGAACCCGAAAATATGAAACTGCAGATCGGACTCTGAAATTCAACAGAAATATGCAACTGGAAGATATAATATTAAAAGACAGTCAGATTAAATTGAAAATTAAGCGGGAATTCTCTTTGCATCCTGAAGCAATAGAGATATATTATCAAAATAAAATATCAATTATGATAGAAATTGATAAATTTATCAATAATGAATAGGAGTATATTATGATAGAGCGCTATTCAAGACCGGAAATGAGCAGGATATGGGAATTGAAAAATCGTTATCAGTGTATGCTGGATGTGGAACTGGCTGCCTGCCGTGCTATGAATGAGACCGGTATTATCCCCGATGAAGATCTGGAAAATATCCTGGAAAATGCAGATTTTAACGAGGAACGAATTGATGAGATAGAAAAGGTTACCAAGCATGATGTGATCGCTTTCCTCACATGCGTGGCAGAATATGTGGGACCTTCTTCACGCTGGATACATTATGGCATGACCTCTTCTGATGTGCTGGATACTGCCACATCTCTGCAACTGCTTCAAGCTGGCGGCATCATTGAGCGGGACTTAATGAAACTTTCAGAAGAATTGAAATTGAGAGCAGAAGAATATCAAAACACGCTTTGCATTGGCAGATCACATGGTATTCATGCTGAGCCCACCTCTTTCGGTCTTAAATTTGCTCTCTGGTATGATGAAATGCAGCGTAACCTGCGCAGACTGGAAACTGCCATTGAAAGTATTTCAGTGGGACAGATTTCCGGTGCTGTGGGAAATTATGCCCATCTTTCACCTGAAATAGAGCTGCTTACCTGCGAATATCTTGATCTGACACCGGTAAATGTATCCACTCAGGTGATCCAGCGGGATAGAATTGCTGAATTTCTTTACGCTCTGGCAGCCATAGGTTCCACAATTGAAAAAATATCGGTAGAGATCAGGCATTTGCAGCGTACTGAAGTGAGAGAAGTGGAAGAAAATTTCAGCAGTGGACAAAAAGGTTCTTCAGCAATGCCCCATAAAAGAAATCCTATCACAACAGAGCAAATGACTGGTATGTCGCGGTTATTACGTTCCTATGCCCACACAGCTATGGAAAATAATACACTCTGGCATGAACGTGATATCAGCCATTCTTCCGTGGAGCGCATTATTTTACCTGATGCCACTATAATGGTTAATTATATGCTCAATAAAATGATCACGCTTATCGAAAACCTGCTTGTTTATCCTGAAAATATGATGAAGAATCTTAAGCTCACTAATGGACTGGTATTTTCTCAGGTTTTACTCCTGGAACTGGCAAAAACTGGTATTTCACGCGAAGAATCTTATGCTATAGTACAGAAAAATGCCATGCAAAGCTGGAAAACCGGAGAACAATTTATTGATCTGGTAATGGTTGATGAACAGATAAAGGAATATTTGAGCGATAAGGAGATCAAAGATATCTTCAGCTATGGCCGTTATCTGAAAAATGTAGAATTTATCTACAAAAGGGTATTTAAATAATGAACGAAAAACAAAAACAGGTCATTTATGAAATCCGCAAGGAAAAATTGAAAGCACGTATGCCGTTGGTAATATTGATAATAATCTCTTTCCTCATTTATAATTTCTGGATTCCTATGGAAATAATCAAATGGCTGGCAGTTGCCATTCTACTTTTCTATTTGGGAGTGGGATTTTATTATCAAAAGAAACTCAGAAAAGAGCTTGATCAGATTGCTGAAAATGAAAAGGAAGAAACCCAGACTATAGATCAGAATTAGAGATATAACTAACCATGTTCCTGAAAGCTTTGTTTGATCTTATTTTCCCTGAAATCTGCTTTTGTTGCGGAGACAGGATCGAGTATCAGCCAGCAGGAGATTTTGAAGACGAAAGAAAACAAAAATTGTGGGAGATCAATCGCTATTTATGCCCTGCCTGCCTTGAACATCTGGTGGTCCTCTCTGATGATATCTGCCCCAAATGCGGTAACCCAATTCTACCATCTGGCTGTCCTCACTGCACTAAAACAAAATTTCTCTTTAATGCTGCCCGTTCAGTTTTTCTCTTTGATGACCGCACCAGAAGATTGATCCATGGATTAAAATACTACCGTTTCCGCAAAGTTGCTCCCGTTCTGGCTGCCTATGCCAGTCTCTATCTGGAAAATCACTGGCAGTGGCCAAAGCCTGATATCCTAATCCCGGTACCTCTTCATAAAGTGAAATTTCGCGAAAGAGGCTTTAATCAAAGTGCTGAAATCGGACGCTGGCTGGCAAAATTTTCAGGTCTGGAGTATCATGAAGATATCATTACCAGAAATCGTTATACCAGAACACAAACCAGCTTAGGGAGATCTGAACGGCTTAAAAATGTAAAAAATGCCTTCACAATCTCAAATTACCAGTCTCTTAAAAATAAAACCATACTTTTGCTGGATGATGTATTTACTACTGGAGCCACCTGTAACAGCATAGCCCATATATTAAAAAAGCATGGAGTTAGACAAGTCTTTGTCTTGACAATAGCAAGACCATCACAAATCTTTACTTGATTGAAAATAATGTATTAAGGTGGTAGATATTGGAACAAAAATCAAGCGGACTCATACTTGATATCAGCCGCGAAAGGGCTTTAGTACTCATTGATAAAGCTGCTCACTTTATCGCTGAACGCAGGCTGTCCCCCGCTGCTTTGATGACCATTGAATCATTGCGCCCCCTTAATTTCATTGGCAGCCAGATCATGTATATGATCATGCCTTTTGCAGAACTTTTTTTCAATCCCCGCCAATATCAGGAATTTGCTGCCATGATGGAAAATGATGAATATATTAAAATTCTGCTGGAGCGCATTGATGAGGTTGATACGGAAATCTGGCGGGAAGAAAGAAAAATTAAACAGATTAAGAGAAAAGTAAGAAAAGAGAAACAAAAAGAATTTTTCAATAAAATATTTAAGAAATAAACGGAGGAATATATGGCTCAAGAGTTAAGGCGTATTATTGCTACTGATTGCGGTAGTACGACCACAAAAGCAATACTGATTGAGTATATTGACGGAGAATACCGGCAAACTGTACGTGGTGAAGCTCCCACTACTGTGGAGGCACCTCTCAACGATGTTACTAGAGGTGTGATCAATGCAGTAACTGAATTGCAGGAACTTGCCAGATTGAAGTATGATAATCCCAATATACTGCTTACGAATGGAGAAACTTTGATTGTACCCAGGGAAGGTGATAATGGAGCTGATGCTTATGTGTCTACTTCATCAGCCGGTGGGGGACTGCAGATGTTGGTTACAGGAGCAGTCAAGAAAATGTCCGCAGAAAGTGCTGAGCGTGCTGCTTTGGGTGCCGGTGCCATTGTTATGGATACGATCGCTATTGACGACGGGCGAGCTAATTATGAGAAAATTGAGTGTATAAGGCAATTACGGCCCGATATGATTCTCATGGCAGGCGGAATTGATACGGGTACCCTAAAGCATCCTGCTGAAATGGCGGAGTTGGTGGGAGCTGCTGATCCTAAACCGCGTTTGGGTTCCAGTTATAAACTCCCGGTTATCTATGCCGGTAATACTGATGCCAGGGGCATTATACGTGAAATTCTGGAACAAAAGGTGGACCTGATCATTACTGACAATTTACGCCCCACTATGGAACGCGAAAATCTGAGTCCCGCAAGAGATAAGATCCATGACCTTTTTATGGAGCACGTTATGAAACAGGCTCCCGGCTATAACAAATTGATGGAATGGACGATTGGTCCCGTCAATGGGAAACTGGAGAATATCCCGATCATGCCTACTCCCGCTGCTGTGGGAAATATTATGCAAACTATTGCCCGTAACTATAAAATCGAGGTTGTAGGGGTCGATATTGGTGGCGCTACTACTGATGTATTTTCCGTATTCACTGATGAGAACATCTTTAATAGAACCGTTTCTGCCAATCTGGGTCTGAGCTATAGTATCTCAAATGTGCTGGCTACTGCCGGTATCAAAAATATTATGCGCTGGGTTCCTTTTGATATTGATGAATCCGAAGTTCGGAATATGATCAAAAATAAAATGATCCGTCCTACAACTATTCCTCAAAAACTGGAAGAACTTGTTCTGGAACAGGCTATTGCCAAAGAAGCACTTAAATATGCCTTCATCCAGCACAAGGAATTCGCCGTCTCTCTTAAGGGCGCTCAACGTCAGCGTGGTATTGATGAAGCATTCTCACAAAGTACTTCTGGTGAAACTATTGTAAACATGATGTCCCTTGATCTGCTCGTTGGCTCTGGTGGAGTGCTTTCTCATGCTCCCCGCAGGCATCAGGGTGTGATGATGATGATCGATGCTTTCCTGCCGGAAGGGATCACTCGTCTCGCTGTGGATAGTATCTTTATGATGCCTCATCTTGGTGTATTGGCTGAAATATCTGAAAAAGCAGCTACAGAAGTTTTTGAAAAGGATTGTATCGTTTACCTGGGTACCTGCGTGGCACCTGTGGGTAGGGGCAAATATGGAAAAACAGCACTTTCTGCTGAGATCACTCTTCCAGACGGCTCCACATTCAAGGAAGATATCCCATTTGGTGAATTGAGATTATTGAAATGTGGCGTGGGAGAAAAGGCAAAAGCTGTTCTCAAACCATCTCAAGGTCTTGATCTTGGCGAAGGTAAAAATCAGGAAATTACTACTGAATTACATGGTGGCGTTGTGGGTATTGTGCTGGATACCAGAGGAAGAAGACCATTTGATCTTCCAGAAAATACTGAAGAACGCGTTAGATTATTAAAAAAATGGATGCGGGAACTGAATGCTTATCCCGAATCTATCTTAAATTAGGAGGTAAAAAATGGCTCAAGCTTATTCCGCTGGTTTAACTGTTACAGAAAGCATAACCCTGCGTAAAGAACGCATACTTCCTCTTAAAGGACAGGTTCTGGTCAAAAAAGGTGATAAGGTGAAAGCTCAAGACCTGGTGGCTCAAACGCTGCTGCCCGGTAAAGTGATGCCTTTCAACCTGGCAAACCAACTCGGTGTACCTGCTGACCAGGTAAAAAACTACTTGAAAGTTACTGCAGGTGATAATATCACTAAAGGTGATATTATTGCTCAGACAAACGGCTTTATGGGTATGTTTAAAACTACTATCAAATCACCGCTTACGGGTGAAATTGAAAATATTTCTAATCTTACTGGACAGATGCTGCTGCGTGAACCACGTATTCCCGTTCAGGTGAAAGCCTTCATCGATGGCATTATAGTGGAAGTTGTGCCAGAAGAAGGTGTGATCATCGAAAACCGCTCTGCTTACGTGCAGGGTATTTTTGGTATTGGTGGTGAAACCTATGGACAGATCAAAGTACTGGTAAAAAATCCTCAGGATACTATTGATAAAAAAGACTTGGATGAAAGCTGCAAAGGCAAAATTTGCGTCTGTGGTGCCATGGTGGATTATGATACTATCATCAAGGCTCAGGAAGTTGGCGTTAGTGCTCTCATCACGGGTGGTATTGATGATAATGATCTTAAGAAACTCCTCGGTTATAATATTGGTGTTGCTATCACGGGAAATGAGAAGATTGGTCTTTCCATTATCTGTACTGAAGGTTTTGGCAATATTAAAATGGCTGAAAACACCTTCTCTCTTCTTAAGAAATTTGATGGGCATGAAGCCTCCTGCCATGGTATGACCCAGATCAGAGCCGGAGTGATGAGACCAGAGATAATCATTCCTCTGGTATTCTCCGAAAAAGATCTCGTTCTGGAAGAACCAAAATCTTCTACCTTAGAGATTGGCTCTCGTATCCGTATCATCCGCCAACCAAATTTTGGCGAAATCGGTAAGATAACTGCCCTGCCCGAAGAACTCACAAAAGTGGAATCTGAAACCCTTGTCCGCATCCTGGAAGCAGAACTCGATAATGGCAAGAAGATCAGTATTCCGCGCGCCAACGTGGAAGTGATACAGGAATAATTAATTGTTTTTGATCAGGTAATTGAATTTTCACTTTCAATTACTGCAGATAAACCAAAAGGCAGCTTGTATTCAAAAGCTGCCTTTGCTTTTACACTCATTATATTATATGCTATTAACAAACATTTCCCCTGACTCCCTTTCTGCTAATTCACCACTTCCACTTCTTTAACACATTTCTTCCATTTCCCAGAGTAATCTTTCTTGAAGATGTGAAAGTGGAAGAAGTCAATTATTGTAGGAATCAGCTTGGACAGTGTAGTATTAAAATGAGATTCTCCAGCAAAGCACAATTTACTTGACAAGAAGATTAAGAGAGGAAATAAAATATTCGAATAGTATTTTTGGCATACTAATTAGGTGGTTATTATGAATATAGTTTCAATGCACATATTACCAAATGAAAGATTATAAATAGAAAATTACTTTGCTGAGAATTTATGGATGGGTGGTAAACCCTTGCAATCGATGATCTTTGTCACTCAGAATTTTCTAAAGCAAAAATATTTTTTCGCTTTATAAATACTGCTTCTTTCCGGGATTATTTCTGTATTGTCAGGATGGCAATAGACGTGGGGTTGCCTAATGCGAATGTTTAGACATTCGCAATGTGTCGGCGAGTTCCAGATTGTACTGTCTTGGCCATAATTAAAAAATAGTGATTAAAACTCAAGGAGGTGAGTTAGATGGAAGACAAGTTACTAAAAAAGGAAATTGCTGAAACTATTGATTTTTTTGATCATCATGATTTGACTGATGCTAGAAGTATAATCACACAAATAAAAAAATCAAAAGCACTCAGCAATCTAGGTTTGGCAATTGCAATAACCATTATTGGTCCGATTTTATTTATCTATGGTTGTGCAGATGTATTTGGCAATGCCATACTTCCATATGGTATTATATCCCTGATAGGTGGTATAGTTATGATTTTATTGGGAATTGCATTAATTTTATCAAGTTCATCACGAGCGCTAAGAGCATCTGAGTTTTTTTTCGCTAATGATATCGAGAAGCTATGTGAAAAATATTACAAAAATGTTTTTTGCAGTAAGACAACAGATATGACAAGTAAAGATGATCAAATTATTGATGTTTGCCAATATATAGTTCCACATGTACTACAAAAGTATAAAAAAAAGAGATGGCAATATTTGTTAAATGAAAAGAAAAAGGGACAATTTTCCACATCTGTGGAATGTTCAATTTGTCAAAGAAAATCTGATATTGCCAATAGTTTCTATGGCTCTATACCAAATTCCCAAATTTTAAACCGTAAACCTTTGCCCGAAGAGACAAAAAATCTTATTAATAATTTGTATTTTAAATGTGAAATCTGTGGGAGCGTATTCTGTTATACATGCCTTTTATCAAATAGTATTCCTGCTCATAAGCAATATATTTGTCCAGAATGTGGGAATGCCAGAAAGGGTTGGGACGGATTATCTGATAGATGGAATAATTTACGACAAAAATTAGTGAAAGAAGATACCAATTTTACAATTAGTTCAATAAATATTGAAACGTATCCTGGTTATGATAAGCATTTTACTGATTTGAAAATTCATATTAAGGGGTCACCTTTTAATAGCATTACATTTTATAATATTGCTTATAATCTTGAAAATAAGATGTTTTTATTAACTCCAGAGCCTATCGTAGAGTGATTAGGTTAAAGAGCAAAACCTGGTGGCTCAAACGCTGCTGCGTGAACCACGCATTCCCATTCAGGTGAAAGCATTTATCGATGGCATTGTGGTGGAAGAACCAGGGTCATCTACTTAAGAGATCAGCTCTAGTATTCGCATCATCAGCCAGCCTAATTTCAGCGAGATCGGTAAGATCACTGCCCTGCCCGAAGAACTAACTAAAGTGGAATCTGAAACCCTGGTCCGCATCCTCGAAGCTGAACTCGATAATGGCAAGAAAATCAGTATCCCCCGCGCTAATGTGGAAGTGATTCAAGAATAATTATTCTTATAATACCAGGTGATTGAATCTCATTTTTCAATTACCTCTGATAACAAATAAGGCAGCTTTTTAATCAAAAGCTGCCTTCCTTTTATCCTTTATTCGATTTAATAAAATGAACTATTTCAATTTTTATTCCATAAAACACCTGTTTCCAACCCCCATATAGAACAACCATAACCCAGAACAACAAAGCACTATCTCACATAAAAATGTCACTATGTGCTTTGTTGTTCCTCCTCAAATCCATCTGAGAGGTTGAAAGAAATTGAGATGTTGCAGATCTCGCTATTATAAAAGGAGTTATGATAATTTGTATTAATAATTTTGCAGTTATAAAGGGAATTTCCCCTGATTTTACAAGTTTAGGGACAAAATCGTAGAAATCGGCTAATATGAATCATATTTTAATCTTATTTCTGTCTTTACGTTCTTAATATGATATACCCAGCTAAGCTATACGTTAAGATGATGTATTCATCAGATTGACTTTAGAGCGACCTTTTTTGCAACCTCCGCCCTTAAAAAAATCTTAAGTCAATCTACATTCGTATCTTAACTCAATATTTTTTTCACTTCAGCATCAGTATCTTGCCTGCCTGCTCATTGTTACCTGCCTTTATCCTGAACAGGTAAACTCCCGTAGATGCTCTATTGCCATATTCATCAGTACCATCCCAGACAACCTGATTAATTTTGAATGAAGAATTTTGAATTTTGAATGTGCGAAGACGCTGCCCCTTGATATTAAATATTGAAATCTCTGTGTTCCCTGTGCCCTCTGTGGTTGAAAAAGAAATTGTAACTTCCGGATTAAAGGGATTGGGATATGCCACCACATCAGAAATTAGCTCCACTACCAGTAATTCATCTTCATCAGCTTCCACAAACGGATAAGTAGCTTCCAGTGACATATTTACAAAGCTGGTATCTGCCACATTCACTGCCACAAATAAACTGTCATTCTCATAAAAAGGACTGGTCAGATTCAAAGTATATGTCCCTTCCGGCAATCCCATCACAAAGCTGCCGTCTAACCCAGTATATTCCACGCATTCTCCTGCTACTTCTCCCCGGATAATATCCAAAGGGACGCTATCCAGATCAGACACAGTGCATTTCACATACCCGATCGTGAAATATGAACCATACTCCACCGGACCAATATCCACTACTGCCACTCCATCACCATCTCCATCAAAAGGACTATAATTATAATTATAATCCCAATTGCAAAATGTGGTGCCTTCATACCCTGCATCAATACATAAACTGCTGTCTGATAGAGCAAATGTGTGGTTTAAGGTATCAATGATCACTCCCGCCAGAGCAATATCCATATCCTCCAGATTACCCCCGCAATCAGTGATAAAATCAGGTATATTATAAGTCAGGAAATTGTTATAAAAATTTCTATTATATCTATAAAAGTTATTTTCTATGAATCCAGCAACATCATTAAAGATATTATTATAATAATTTGTATCATCACCTTCGTATAAAATTGCACATAATGACCACTTGTCAGTGTAATTATTATATCCATTAAATACGCCACCGTCCAAATGAAATATTATCCCTACATCATCTCCAAATAATATGTTATTAAAATAATTATAATCACCTATTGTTATATCACCACTAATAGAAGATTCATACATAAAATTATTATAAATATTCTGAGTTCCCGCTGAATCGAAATTGCACATTATTGTCATGCCGCTGTTTTCTGATGTATTATTATAAAACCGGCTGTCTGGCATCATATACATATCGATATTAAGATCACTGAAGTGGTTATCGGATACTTCCTCACAATCCGTTAACTCCAGTTCCATTGCGTATCCGCAATTTACTCTATGAATATAGTTTTTCCTGAATACGCCCTTGTCTGTCCAGGAACTGCCCACATCATTTAATGATGAGGATGTTAAATTGATTACTTCATTGCCGTAAAAATCATGATTGTTGGAAATCCTAAAACCAAATTGTTGGGTGATGTTACTAAAAGTGCAATTAATTATATCATTAGTTCCACTAAGTAAATCAATTCCGGCACTATTAAAATCACATGAAAATATCTGAGTAATATTTGAAGCATTCTCTATGCATAGTCTTATTGCTAAATCTTCATCATAGCCATGGAATAAAATCCTGTCATTGGTATCTAGAAAACTACAATTGTAAATATTGGTTGGATAATATAATTCGTTTTCATATTCAAATATTCTTATTCCTCTATAATTATCTTGCAAATAACAATATTGAATTGATATACCAGGTTGTGAATTTATTCCATAAGATGATACTCCAATATTATCATTAACATAGGCTGTGTATTTAATTTCACAGTGCTTGAATTTACTGTTTTCTGGATTTTCACTTAATATTCTAATTCCACCCCAGCGATAATCAGGATAATCCGGATTTCTCGTAAAAAATATACTATCAGCTTCTGTTCCGATAGCTAATATTTTACCATAAATTGTTATTACTTTAGCTTCAGCTTCTCCACTATTGTCCGCTACAAAATTATAGTAATCATCAGTGTATGCGGCTGTAACAGATATTTCAGTTCCGGGTAAAATGGTCAAAGTTGCATCTTCATTCACTATGAGATTATGTGTCACATACCATGGATTTCCATCTGGTCCTATTATTGTATCTTCATCTAAAATACCATAAATTTCTGTGGCTTCTATGCATGATATTCTTATAATTAATAATGCAACAATAAATAAATATCTCATATTTACTCCATAATTTAGTGAGACGCAAGAAAATATCTCACGTCTCACTTATCTCTTAATTCTATTTCAGGTATAGCATCTTAGCAGATTTCTTTTCCTTACCTGCTTTAACTCGATATAAGTATACTCCTGAAGCTACTTGTCTGCCACTTCTATTCTGACCAGTCCAGATTACTTCCTGCTTGCCTTTATCAATATCTAACAATTCCTGCTCCCAGACCTTCTGACCTTTGATGTTATAGATAGACACAGTTACATTTTCTGCAGGACTGCTTAATTCAAAGCTAATCTTGGTCTCAGGATTGAAGGGATTAGGATATGCCAGCACATTTGATATAACATCTACTTCCGACAATTCATCTTCATAAGAACCAACAAAAGGATAAGTAGCTTCCAGGGACATGTTCACATAGCTGGTATCTGCCACATTCACTGCCACAAATATACTGTCCTGCTGATAAAAGGGACTGTCCAATATAAGATTATATGTCCCTCCCGGTAATGCCATCACAAAACTGCCATCAAGTCCTGTATATTCAACGCATTCTCCTGCTACTTCTCCCCGGATAATATCCAAAGGGACGCCTTGTAAATCAGACACAGTGCATTTCACATACCCGATCGTGAAATATGAGCCATACTCCACCGGACCTATATCTACTACCGCTATCCCATCACCGTCACCATCAAATGGACTATAATTATAACTGTAATCCCAATTGCAAAATGTGGTATCTTCATACCCCGCATCAATACATAAACTGCTGTCTGATAGAGCAAATGTGTGGTTTAAGGTATCAATGAGCACTCCCGCCAGGGCAATATCCATATCCTCCAGATTACCCCCGCAATCAGTGATAAAATCAGGCATATTATAGGTTAGGAAATTATTATAAAAATATCTATTATATCTATATGAATTATTTTCTATGAAACCAGCAACATCATTAAAGATATTATTATAATAATTTGTATCTTCACCTTCTTCTAACATTGCACATAATGACCATTTATCTGTGTAATTATTATATCCATTAAATACGCCACTGTCCAAATGAAATATTATCCCTACATCATCTCCAAATAATATGTTATTGAAATAATTATAATCACCTATTGTTATATCACCACTAATAGAAGATTCATACATAAAATTATTATAAATATTCTGAGTTCCCGCTGAATCGTAATTGCAGTAAATAGTCATACCGCTGTTTTCTGATGTATTATTATAAAACCGGCTGTCTGGTTTTACATCAAAATCCAGATCAGTAAAAAAGTTGAATTTATTGGCAGATATGTCTTTATATTCATCAATACCCGATAAATGTATGTGTTCCAGATGGTTTTTTCTGAACACTCCTGCCGTTAAAGTATCACAACGTATTGAATTAAATGATGATGTACAGTTCTCAAGATAATTTCCATAAAAATTCTGATTATTATAAAGACCGATATTTCTGATATGATTGAATGTATTAAAGACAAAATCATTTCTGCCACTTATTGAACTAAAAGTGCAATCATGAAAACTGCACCTCGCAACAATTGAAGAAATATTATAATCGTTATCTGTTATCTGAATGTCTGTATCAGAATCATTCCCATAGTAAATTATTTTATCTCCAGAATTAAAGAAGCTGCAATTATATATTAATGATGGATATTCTGCAATATCGTGACTATATATTCTTATACTTCGATAATTGTCTTTGAATCTGCAATCCGTTATATCAATTCCAATATTAGAGGATATACCGGCAGATGGGTAACTTGCACCATCACTGTAAAAAGCCGTATATTCTACTATACAATGCCGGTAATGTGATACTTCGGGATTTTGACTATTCATGCGTATACCGCCCCATCTATAATTTCGTGTATTCGGGTAACGGGTGAATAATATACTGTCTGACTCAGTTCCTACTGCTGTTATTGAACCATATATGGTAATAACCTTTGCATCCGCCTCTCCTCCGCCTGTCTCTGCAAAATTCCAGAAATCATCAGAGTTAACTGCTGTTATATAAATCTCCGTTCCAGGAAGTATAATCAAGGCAGCATCTTCATTTACAGTAAGATTGTGAGTCACATACCAGGGATTACCTTCCGGTCCTATTGTTGTATCTTCGTCTATCACGCCATATATCTCTGTTGCCTGCAAAATAACAATACTCGATACTAATAATAGAAGAACAAGAATATTTTTCATATATACCTCGATATTTAAGTGAGACGCAAGAAATATCTTCTCACGTCTCACTTCTGACTCAATGCTATTTCAATAATAACATCTTACTCGCCCGTTTACATCCGTCAGCTTTGATTCGGTAAAGATAAACACCTGATGCTACCTGCCTGCCACTTCGGTTTACTCCTGTCCATACCACTTCTTGTTTCCCCCTTTCCAGATCATACTCAGTATATTCCCACACCTTTTGTCCTTTGATATTATATACTGTTACTGTGACTCTCTCTGATGGTTCTCTCAACTGAAAACATATCTTCGTATCAGGATTGAAGGGATTGGGGTAATTGAACACTCTAGATATTACAGGAATCACTTCTTCATTGCCTGTTTCTTCATCAGTACAATGCAGCAGGTAATCACAATAGTCCTCCAGGGTTGATGTCTGAATTAAGCATTCAATATTACTATTTCTTTCGCCTTCCTGCGTGAACTTCAAATATGCATACCCCTGCATGATGGCAGCCTGAAGCGAATCGTCATAGGATGGTTCGTTTTCAAGTATCTCCTGATAAGATTCTATTGCTTCTGAATAGTCATGATCTGCCAGATATGAATCAGCATAAAGCAATTTCATTTGCCAGTACATCAGTGTGTCGGCTGTTGTATATGGCAGAGAAGTATCTGAGAATTGCCTGTAACCTGCCATGTTCCCTGAAGTTCTTCTTTCTGCAAAATATAAGTAAGGTAAAGCAGAATGTGACCTGTTTATATAGGGATTCTCACTGATATATTCACTTAATTCGGCTACAGCAGTGTTATACTCTCCATTATTATAGGCAGCTATGCCTGCATTATAAGATGAATTTCTTGATTCGGTAAATACATAGAGTGTATCTGATGGATAGAATCTCAGCGAATCTGTACTGTCTGGTATTGTATTTCCAAATACGTTCATCAGACTGTCTGCATATTCAGCAGCAAGTATATATCTGTCAAAATCCGAGTAATACTTCCAGATACTTAAGGGAATAACTGAAGGAGGGATCACGTAACTGTCATCTTCTATTATGTTTCCTCCATTTTCCAGTTGTCTCATATTTTCTGCTGAAGCGTAGATCTCTATGCTGCCATTATTGTTTATATCATTGTCATTAAAATTGTATCTTCTGATCACTGATGATATTGCTACTACTCCATGTCCTTCATTTACACTTATCGTGTTGTTATTTATACCGAAATCACCCAGATAGCAGTAAATTCCATTAGTTTCATTATTAGATATTGTATTATAGGTAATTATCGAAACAGTATCATCCATAGTACTCATATATAACGGTTTCTCGTTGTACTGGAAATTATTCCCATCATGATCATCGCCTACCTGGCAAAGGGTCTTATTGGCAAATATACCATAATCATTATCATAAAAATTGCACCCTTTGACGGTAGTTTCAGATTCTTCTCCTATTGCCATTATACCAATGCTGTTTCCCCCGGAAGCTGTTTGACCATCTAATTTACCAAAATCACTGCTGTTCACTTGCAAATAATTCAGGTTTTCTGGACCAGAACCGCTTTCAATCAAAATACCATTATAGTTATCATAAAATGTGCATTCCGTTATAGTGGCATTCACATTATTGGATGTCTCTACTACTGCACCATTGATCTCTTTTCTATAGGTAATATATAAACTGCGGTAATTATCTTCAAAGCTGCAATTAGCAAAATTCACTTCTATGGAATCAAGTGAACAAATAGAAAAAGACTTAAGGTTTGTAAAATTGCAATTGGAAAACTCAAAATGGTCGCCATCAAAAGCACCTTCGATTTTTATAATTTTACATTTCCCAATCATATCATCCTCTATTTCAGCATTATTACTTTACCGGCATGTTTATATCCACCAACTCTTATCTGATATAAATACACTCCCGTTGAAACCTGATTCCCTCTTTCATCAGTGCCATCCCAGACAACTTTGTTTATTTTACATTTTACATTTTCAATTTTAAATTTACGGAGTCTCTGCCCTTTTATATTGTATATACTTACCTCTAAGTTCTCTGTGCCTCCGCCTGCCGTACCGTAGCCTTGGCGAAGGACGGTGGTAGAAAAAGAAATAGTAATCTCAGGATTAAAAGGATTTGGATATGCCACCACATTTGATATTAATTCAGCTTCCGGTAATTCATCAACACTATCTTCTACAAACGGATAAGTGGCTTCCAGTGACATGTTTACAAAACTGGTGTCTGCGGCATTAACTGCCACAAATAAACTTTCATTCTCATAAAAAGGACTGGTCAGATTCAAAGTATATGTCCCTTCCGGCAATGCCATCACGAAGCTGCCATCCAGTCCTGTATATTCCACGCATTCTCCTGCTACTTCTCCCCGGATAATATCCAAAGGAACGCCTTCCGGATCAGACACTGTGCATTTCACATACCCGATCGTGAAATATGAACCATACTCCACCGGACCAATATCAACTACTGCCACTCCATCATCGTCACCATCAAAAGGACTATAATTATAATTATAATCCCAATTGCAAAATGTGGTGCCTTCATACCCCGCATCAATACATAAACTGCTGTCTGATAGCACAAAACTGTGGTTCAAGGTATCAATGATCACTCCCGCCAGAGCAATATCCATATCCTCCAGATTACCCCCGCAATCAGTGACTAAATAAGGTATATTATAAGTCAGGAAATTATTATTAAATTTGTAACTTGGTTCTCTTTCAAAATGCTCTTCTACATAATTTTCCCTATCATTGTAGATATTATTATAATGTTGTATATCTACTTCATCAAAATAAGAAGAAACTGCAATTATCCATTTATCAACATAATTATTGAAGCAGTTACACTCAGTTTCAGGTTCGTCAAGCCATCCACCAAAAGTACAGTCTGTTCCACAGGCTATATTATTAAAGAAATTACAATTCCCATTACCTTCATAAAAAATACTCGATTCATACATAAAATTATTATAAATATTCTGAGTTCCCGCTGTATCGTAATTGCACATTATTGTCATGCCGCTGTTTTCTGAGGTGTTATTATAAAACCGGCTGTCTGGCTTTACATCAAAATCCAGATCAGTAAAAAAGTTGAATTTATTGTCAGATATGTCTTTATATTCATCAATACCCGATAAATGTATGTGTTCCAGATGGTTTTTTCTGAACACTCCTGCTGTTAAAGTATCACACCGGATTGAATTAAATGATGAGGTGCAATTTTCAAGATAATTACCATAAAAATTCTGATTATTATAAAGCCCTATTCCTCTGATATGATTGAAAGTATTAAATATGAAATCATTTCTGCCATTAATATAACTAAAAGTACAATCATTAAAGCTGCACCGCGCTATTATTGTAGATATATTAAAATCGTTATCTGTTATCTGAATGTCTGTATCAGAATCATTCCCATAGTAAATTATTTTATCTCCAGAATTAAAGAAGCTGCAATTATATATTAATGATGGATATTCTGCAATATCATG
>Ga0208648_1000161_pt1 | contig 72924 bp, 47 predicted proteins | sample AntAceMetag02UKL_FD_184772 | JGI IMG/M metagenome (GOLD analysis project Ga0208648, IMG submission 184772) | Saline lake microbial communities from Ace Lake, Antarctica - Antarctic Ace Lake Metagenome 02UKL (SPAdes) (version 2) | ecosystem: Environmental > Aquatic > Non-marine Saline and... | reverse complement strand
ATATTTTGTATTTTCAATTTATTTCATATCTTTACAAGATGAACCTCAATAATATTACACCACAAAACCCAAGAAGCTCGCAAACCCTTGCTGCTCCACACACACACACACACACACACACACACAAGTTGCGCTAAATAATTTTTCAAAAACATTTCCTGTATACAAAGTCATTTCTAGTGCACCCAAAGTCATTTCTAGTGCACCCAAAGTCATTTCAGGTGCACCTAAAGTTGTTTCAGGTGCACCTAAAGTTGTTTCTATTGCACCTAAAGTCATTTCAGGTGTACCTAAAGTTGTTTTAGGTGCACTCAAAATCAATAAATACATATAAATTATTAACAATTAACAATTAAAAATTAACTATTATGAACAAAACAAAAGATTATATACCGGGAAACAAAATACAGTTTTTGGTATGGTTAAGAAACTTTGTAAAAAAAGCAGTTGCAAATGTAAATCATTATGGTATAAATGAAGAAGAAATAAAAGCACTGCAAGAATTGGCAGATTTTTATGATGTTGATATTACCAAAGAATTAGAACTGCTAACCCAAAAGCTGGCACAGTTTAAAAAGACAAAAACCGACCGTGCCAAGGTAGAAAAACTGTGCCGTGGCATAGCACAGAAAGTAAAAAACGATTCGCAATATACACCCGAAATTGGAAGAGATTTTGATATTATTGGCGAAGAAAATCCTTTCGACCCAAAAACATTCAGCCCCGATGTTAACCTGAGAAGAGTGAGTAGCGGTGTAGAAATTAGCTTTGAAAAAAGCCTTACCGATGGTGTAAATATTTATCGCCGACTAGACAAAACCACCGACGACTTTGAATTTTTGGCACACGATACCTTCAGTCCGTATATCGACACCAAAGAAATGGACACTCATGCAACATACCAATATCAGCTATGGGCAGTAATAAAAGATAAAGAAATAGGTAAAGCCAGTGCTGTGAAAATTATTACGGTTTAGAAAAAATCATTATTACCCGCATCGCGGTTTAAAACCGCTTAGTGGATAAAAAAATAGAATGCCTAAAATTAAAAGGAGAGTTTTCTCCTTTTTTTTTGTTATTTTTGGAGAATAAACAGTTTATTAATTTTTAAAATATATTGAAATGAAAACACTTTACTTATTAATTATTTCAATTCTTATAATTATTAATACAAACGCCCAGCAAATACAATGGCAAAAATGTTTGGGCGGTAGTGATGATGATTATGCCTCTTCCATTCAACAAACCACAGATGGCGGATATATTGTTACTGGATTTACACGGTCAAGCGATGGCGATGTATGGGGAAATCATGGGTTTGCAGATTATTGGATAGTAAAATTAAATGCAGGCGGCGATACTTTATGGACTAAATGTTTGGGTGGTAGTAATTATGATTACGCCTATTCCATTCAACAAACCAGTGATGGGGGATATATTGTTGCGGGAAGGACAAGTTCAAGCGATGGCGATGTATGGGGAAATCATGGGAATTTTGATTGCTGGATAGTAAAATTAAATGCAAGTGGCGATACTTTATGGACCAGATGTTTGGGTGGTAGTGATGATGATGAAGCCTATTCCATTCAACAAACAACCGATGGTGGATATATTGCTGCGGGATTGACATATTCAATCAACGGCGATGTATGGGGAAATCATGGGTCTGCAGATTATTGGATAGTAAAATTAAATGCAAACGGCGATACTTTATGGACGAGATGTTTGGGTGGTAGTGATGGTGATTACGCCCTTTCCATTCAACAAACCACCGATGGTGGATATATTGCTTCGGGATATACATTGTCAATTGATGGCGATGTATGGGGAAATCATGGGGGATATGATTCTTGGATAGTAAAATTAGATGCAAGTGGCGATACTTTATGGACCAAATGTTTGGGTGGTAGTGATTATGATAACGCCTATTCCATTATACAAACCAGCGATGGTGGATATATTGTTGCGGGACATACATCCTCAAGCAATGGCGATGTATTGGGAAATCATGGGAGTAATGATTCTTGGATAGTGAAATTAAATGCAAGCGGCGATACTTTATGGACGAGATGTTTGGGTGGTAGTTATGAAGATTACGCCTTTTCCATTCAACAAACCAGCGATGGTGGATATATTGTAGCGGGATTTACAGATTCAAACAACGGTGATGTGTGGGGAAATCATGGGTTTGCAGATTATTGGATAGTAAAATTAAATGCAGGCGGTGATACTTTATGGACAAAATGTTTGGGCGGTAGTGATGACGATTACGCCTCTTCCATTCAACAAACCGGCGATGGTGGATATATTGTTGCAGGATATACATGGTCAATTGATGGCGATGTATGGGGAAATCATGGAGGGGGTGATTCTTGGATAGTAAAATTATATGCAGACGGGGTTATAGTTGAAGAATATAATAATAATTTTAATATTTCAATTTACCCTAACCCCAGCACAGGAGTAATTAGAATTAATAATGAAAAATTAAGAATTAAGAATGTTGAGGTTTTTGATATTTATGGGAAAGAATTGTTGAAGTCGAAAATCCGTAGTACTAAGCACGAAGTAGATTTAAGCCATCAGCCAAAAGGAATCTACATTATAAAAGTAACAACAAGCAATGGCGTGGCGGTTGAGAAGGTTATTTTGGAGTAGAATTTTTTTTACCCTGCACCCTAAAGGGAAAAAATGTTAAAAGGTGTGTTGGCTTCCTTTAGGAATTAAAGGTGAGCGTGGGCAATAATTTAAAAAAATAAGAATATGAAAAAACTAATACTATTTTCAGCAACATTATTATTTGTTTTTTTTGCCAATGCTCAAATAGTAAATATACCTGATGCTAGCTTTAAATATGCATTAGTTATTGATACTTCAATTAATACAAATCAAGATGGTGAAATACAAGTAAGCGAAGCATCATCCTATACAGGAGTTATCGATGTTACTTTTTTAAGTATTTTCGACCTAACTGGAATTGAGGCTTTTACTGCTCTTACAGGACTACATTGCTTTGGGAACCAACTAACTTCTATAGATGTAAGTAATAACACTGCTCTTGTAAGTTTTAGTTGCTTTGCAAATCAATTAAGCACATTAGATGTCAGTTATAATAATGCTCTTGTTCATATAGATTGTACAGGAAACCAATTAGACTCATTAGACATTAGCAATAATACTGCTCTTACAAGTTTATATTGTGGCAATAATCAATTAACATCCTTAAATGTTAGCAACAATACTGTGCTTACTTATTTAGACTGTATTAATAATAATTTATCCTTATTAGACATTAGTAATAATACAGTATTTGAAAAATTATGGTGTTATAATAATCAATTAACTACATTAGATGTTAGCAATAATATTTTGCTTACAGATTTATGGTGTAAAGAAAATCAATTAGTGAGTTTAAATGTTAAAAATGGTAATAATGTCAATTTTGAATATTTTAGAGCTGAAAATAATCCTAACTTATATTGTATAGAAGTAGATGATTCCACATGGTCAACAACTAATTGGCATTATGTTGATTCTATTGCTTCATTTAGCGAAGATTGTTCTAATAGTGTAAGTGAATTACAAACAACAATCTTAAGTGTTTACCCCAACCCCAGCACAGGAGTAATTAGAATAGAAGCAGAGGGAGTTGTAGGAATTGAGGTAATGGATATTACAGGAAAAACAATAAAAAATACCGTCATTGCGAGCAAAGCGAAGCAATCTGCCCAAAATAATGAGATTGCCACGGGTTATCACCCTCGCAATGACGAGATAGATTTAAGCCATCAGCCAAAAGGAATCTATATAATAAAAGTAACAACAAGCAATGGCGTGGCGGTTGAGAAGGTTATTTTGGAGTAGAATTTAAAACAAAAAAAAGTGTCGGCGTGGCTTAAAGACACACCAACACTATACTGCGTTACCAAAGTAGTGAGGGTTTCACTTTATAATTTATTCAATAACAATTTTCTCTCTTATAGTTCCCTTGTTAGTTTCAACTTTAATAATATAAATTCCCTTGCTTAGTTTTGTAAGGTCAAGAGTTTTATTAAATGCTCCATTAATATTTTCATATTTGTAAACATTAATTGTTTTACCCATAATATCGTAAATATTAATTATCATTTTATCATTAGCAAGATCACAATTATATTTAATATTTAAATAACCGCTACTTGGATTTGGAAAAATGTTAATTGATGAAGCTAATGAAATATCATTAATACCACTAACGGGTTTAACTAATTGAGTCCATGCCTGATGAACTGTATCTATTGCATCTGTAATCCAAATATCATAATGCTTGTAACCTGCAGAATCTGCAATGCCATATAAAGTTGCTGTGTTATTACCATGGTCAGTTAGAGTTGTAAATGTTTGAATTTCATCATATCCAAAAGTTAAAATTGTGCCGTTGTTATCTTCTGCTGTAATAGCATAGTTAACAGTATCGCCAACATAAATAAAACTGGCAACAGGTAATGATGTAAAATATGGAACACCAGATAATACTTCAATTGTGAATGGTTGACTTGATGAATAAAAACCATTGTCGGCAGTAAGTTCAACATCATGAAATCCTACATGAGTTGAGTTAGGAGTTCCTGATAATATTGCAGTGCTGTCTGTTAATTGTGTAAATGTTAACCATGTTGGCAAAATTGTAGCATCAAAATTTAATGCTAATTGATTTGGGTCTGTTGCAGTAACATTATATACATAATTTGAATCTACCAATATTGTTAACAGAGGAATTGATGTAAATATGGGTGCATCGGTAATAGGTATTCCTATCCATTTCCAAATTCCTTCTATGGTTTCGCTAAGATTAAATCCACCTGCCCATCCGGTAGTATCATCATAAAAATCTACCATAGTATATTGAATAGAATCGTCAAGCATTGTCCATGTATCTCCGTAATCTAAACTATAGGCGGAACCACATTCTGTAGGGTCTTGTGAAACTCCTGTAGATATTATTTTTCCGGGAACTCCTGGAACCGCAGCCATATCTGATTTATAGTATGGTCCAACAGGGTTTACGGTAGTCCATATTTCTCCTCCATCGTTTGTTTTCATCATAGCCCAACTAATTAATGAACCATTTGTTTGATCGTAAACAGCTGCTATCAAAATTCCGTTTGTGTTGTCGTGCATAGATATCTCACTAACATTGTCTTCGCCTGTATCAAAAACTGACCAAGTTGCACCTTTATCGGTAGTTTTAAAAACTCTTCCTGTATTTGAACCAAACCATGCTATATCTCCTACAGCATCATATACGGCAGTCCAGCCCATTTCTCCGCTTTCAGGGTCGGGTATATTTGCTCCGTCAACTAATGTCCATGTTGTACCTCCATCAGTTGTTGTATAAATTTCAAATTCATTATTAATCGGGTCGCCCATACAAAATCCATCATTAGCATTGAAAAAATGAACAACATTGGTAAAACTAGCTGCATCTGTGTACATTGTTGTATCCTGATTTGTCCAGTTTGTACCGCCATCAGTAGTTTTGTAAATACCACCACCACCATTTGCATCGTACATTGCTACCCATGCAGTTTGATCATTAATTGCAGAAACATTTGCAATATCGTGATTACTGGCAGCATCAATAAGTCCAGGAACCCATGTGTTTCCTCCATCAATAGTTTTTGCAAAATCTTTAGTCATTGTTCCTGCTGTACCATCATAAGTTACTGCCCATGCAGTTAATGGGTCAACAATAGACATATCTAAAATTCCTCTAAATTGAGTAGTGAAACCAGTTGCTTGAGTAAGCCATGCACTATTTGCACCCGATGTAGCTCCAACAATAATGAAGTATGTTTTTACTTCTATATCACTATTTGTTCCATCGCTTATTTCCAGTGTTACTGAAAATACTCCGGCGATATCATACTGAATACTTAAAGGGTTTTGATCTGTACTTGTTGCTGGTATTCCTCCTTCAAATGTCCAATCCCAAGAAGTTGGACTTCCTATAGAAAGATCTGTGAAATCAACTGTTCCACCTTCCGGGATAGAAATAGTGCTGGCTTCAAAATCGGCAGTTAAAGGACTTGTAAGCATTGAATCTTGAACAGCACTTAGAGCAGTAGCTGCATTTATTCTTCCTGCACCAATGCTATCAATAAATGCAGTGTTAAGTGCATCAATATCATCACAGGTAGCTTTCATAATAGCTGTTAATTCTTCGGGTGTTAGGTTTGGATTTACTGATAACATTAATCCGGCAAGACCAGAAGCAACAGGACATGCCATAGAAGTTCCCTGCATACAATCATATTTTCCTGAAATTCCCCAGGATGCTGCTCCTCCACCTGTTCCTGATAGCATACTCGTAATATCACCTGCATCGCTGTATGTTGTACTTAAAACTGAAAATATTCCGGATTCATCAAATCCTCCGGGAGAGCAAACATCTATCCATGTTCCATATTCTGAAAAACTTGATTTTGAATCGTCATAATCTGTAGATGCAACAGCAATTACATGTTCTAATGCGGCAGGATAACCAACGTAGTTAACAGGTATTGCAGGGTTTTGACTTGTTTCTGCGCCATCACCATTATTTCCTGCTGCAGCTAGTAAAACGCATCCTTTATTATAAGCATAATTAACGGTATTTTGCATAGTTATAAAATATTGAGGTGAACCCCACGACATGCTAATAACATCTGCACCATTATCTGCTGCCCAAACAATACCTTCAAATCCTGCTGTCATTGCTTGCCCGGTACCACCATCTTCTGCAAGTTTAATAGCCATTATGCTAACATTATAGCCAATAGACGCTACCCCAATACTATTATCTGATTCTGCTGCAATTAAACCTGCACAATGAGTGCCATGTGACCAGAGGTATTCAGCAACAGGTGGATTTGCATCAGAGTCATTATCTCCAAGATCTGTCTGAATAACAATTTTATTTTGAAGATCGGGATGGTCTGTCCAAATAGCGTTATCTAATACTGCAACTACAATGTTTGTATCTCCTTTTGAAATATCCCATGCAGGTTCAGCATTAATAACATCTAAATGCCATCTTGTATTAGCATCGCCAAGTAGCCAATAATTAACATTATTATTTACATAATAGTCATCATTAGGAATATATGATGTATAGTATATTGGAGCATGTTCAGCATACTCAATTAATGGATTATTGCTTAACTCTTTTATAAGTTCTTCAACCATATTTATGTTATCAAATGACAATTTATAGGTGTTTTGCAATTTAATGTCATCGGCAGTATAAAAGGATTTTTCAATCTTTTTAATTTGGTATTTATCTTTTATGTCTTGTAAAAATAGGACATCATCAAGATTAACTTGTTTCCCGTTTGATGGTATATAAATATTTTTTTCATTTTTTATTTTAAAATAAATTTTACCATCCTGAAACCATTTGTTAATAGATTGGGCAAATGAAATATTTGTTATAAAAACAAATATTAAAACATTAATTAACAGCTTAAAACTGCTCTTGAAGTAAACTTTTTTCATAGTAGTATTTTTAATAAGGGTTAACAATTATTGAATTTCACGAAGTTAAAAAAAAGATTTTAATTAAAAAAGACTTTTGTTTTAGTTTTAATTTTAAACAATCTTTCCTATTAATGTTGCAGATGTGCATTTTTCAACTTTAACATTTACATAATCACCAATTTTGAAGTTCTCCTTTGGAAAAACTACAACTTTATTTTGTGAATTTCTGCCAAAAAATTCATCGTCAGATTTTTTTGATATTCCTTCAATTAAAACTTCAAAAGTTTTTCCTAAGTCTTTTTCTTTACTCTCTTTAGATAGCCTGCTTTGTAATAACACAACTTCGCTTAGTCTTTTTGCTTTTATTTCTTCAGGAACGTTATCTTCAAATTTTCTGGCAGCATAAGTCTTTGGTCTAACAGAATATTTGAACATAAATGATAAATCATACCCAACTTCTTTCATTAGTGATAATGTTTCAAGTTGATCTTTTTCTGTTTCATCGCAAAATCCAACCATAATATCAGTTGAAATTGAACATTCGGGAACAATTTTTTTTATTGCAGAAACTCTGTTAAGATACCATTCACGTGTATATCCCCGATTCATTTTATTTAATATATCAGTACTTCCCGATTGTACCGGTAAATGAATGTTTTTACATATATTATTATATTCAGCCATTGCATACAACACTTCATCAGTCATATCCTTTGGATGAGAAGTTGAAAATCGAATTCTTAACTTGGAGTTAATTTCTGCAACTAATTTAAGTAATTGTGCAAAATTTATTTTTTTATTTTTGTTGTCAATACAACTGTATGAATCTACATTTTGCCCTATTAGTATAATTTCTTTACATCCTTCTTTAAATAAATTGCTAGCTTCATTAACAATTGTTTCAGGATTTCTGCTACGTTCAGCACCTCTGGTGTATGGTACTATACAATAAGTACACATATTTTCACAGCCACGCATTATAGAAATAAATGCAGAGATTTTATTCTTTCCAAGACGTATTGGACTGATGTCTGCATAAGTTTCTTCGTTTGATAAAATCACATTAACCGCTTTTTGCCCTGTTTCTGCATCTTTAATAAGTTTTGGCAAATCTCTGTATGCATCTGGTCCTACAACAATGTCTATCATTTTTTCTTCTTCAAGCAATTGTTCTTTAAGACGTTCGGCCATGCATCCTATTATACCTATTAAAATTTCAGGTTTATTTGTTTTTATTGTATTAAAAACTTGTAATCTCCCTCTTACTCTTTTTTCTGCATTTTCGCGTACCGAGCATGTGTTAACAAGTATTAAATCGGCTTCTTCCATTATATTAGTACTGTGAAAATCATTGTTTTTCAAAATTGAAATAACAATTTCGGTATCTGCAATATTCATTTGACAGCCGTAAGTTTCTATATAAACTTTTTTTGACATTTTTGTAAAATATTTTTTTGTAAAATTAAAATTATTATATCAATTGTAATTATAAAATTATTAACTAAGTGAAAAGTTTAAAATAAGTTCATTAGAGTTGACGATTTTTTTTATTTATTAAAGCAAAATTTCCAAGCATAGTCGTAGTTACGGTTTAAAATTTTAACGAAGAAAAAGGAAAAAAGAACAAGTCAAAATGGGGAAGTTATTTTGAACCTTTAACTCAAATACTGTTTATATAAATTTTTTCATTATCTTTGGCATGTAATTTATTAAAAAACAATTTTATGAATTGTATTATTATTGACGATGATAAGCTTTCAAGAAAAGTTGTTCGTGAATTTGTTGAAAGGACAGACACATTAAATTTGATTGATTCGTATGAAAGTGCAGTTGATGCAATTAACGCTTTAAAAAATATTGATGAAAATATAGAACTTGTATTTTTAGATATAGAAATGCCTGATATGTCAGGCATGGAATTCATGCAAAGTCTTGATAATTATCCTCAGATTATAATAATTTCTGCAAAAGAAAATTATGCATTAGAAGCATTTGAATATGATGTTGTAGATTATTTATTAAAACCGGTTTCATATTCAAGGTTTTTTAAAGCAATTACAAAAACTATAAAACGCACTAATGAAAGTATTGGATTTCGTTATACACCACAAGTAGTTAATAGTGATGATGAGATATTTATTAAGAAAAACTCAACCTTGGTACGTTTAAAATATAATGATATTTTATTTATTGAGGCATTAGAAAATTATGTTACAGTAGCTACGTTTGATGAAAAATATACTATACATTTTACAATGAAAGCTATTGAGAAAAAATTGCCTTCTATAAAATTTAAAAGAGTACACAGATCTTACATTGTTAATGTTAATACTATTAAAGGGATTGAGGATAATTCTGTAATAATTCAACTTAAGAATGGCACAAAACTTATACCTATAGGAAAATCATACAAGGAAAATTTAATGAAAGATTTAAATTTGATAAATAAATAAGTACGATTCACATTATTTTTAATCCCATACTTCTGATTAGCCACAAAATTTATTGTTTTCTTAATTTATTATGAATTATTTTTAATTCAGATAGATTATTATATCAGTATAAATTGTAAAACATTTTGTAAAATCATTTTATAATTATTAAATTCGCAAAGCAATTTTTATTAACTATTTAACCAAAAGCTATTAAATTATGCCATTTATTGACCTTGAAAACATAGAAGAAAAAGAAATTGTTCCGGGTTACAATGCTCGTTTTATACATTCCGAAAATATGACAATTGCACATTGGAATATTAAAAAAGGATATACATTACCAGAGCATTCACATATGCACGAACAATTATCGTGTGTTACACAAGGAGATTTTGAATTATGTATTGATGGCGAAAAAAAGGTGCTTAATTTGAATAATGTTGCAGTAATACCTGCAAATGCTGTACATTCGGGCATAGCAATTACAGATTGTGTAATTATTGATATTTTTTATCCGATTAGAGAAGATTATAAAAATAAATAAAATGTTTAACATGTAAATTTTAAAAGTATGAAGTATAAACTATTATCAAACACAGACCTAAAAGCAATTGATGCTTTGATTGAACACCATGGCGGAGCTAATGAGATTAACAAAGCTATGATGAACATGAGAAATTTTGAAACAAGAAAAAAGATTCTTGCTGACAAAGGTTTTGGCGAGATGATTGCTGATGCCGAACAACTTATAACAAAGTTCCCAAAAGTGACTGATTTTGAAAATCAAAACAATATTAGTTCTTATAACAACAATTTTGGAATTGCCACAAGTCAGGTTTCAGGATTTCAGGGTGCTTATGTAACTCACAATTACATGAAAAAAGTAGCCGAAACAGCACAAACTGCACCTGTTTTCACTTCTGCAGAAATGATATCAGTTGTTGCATTTTCTGATTATTATCTATATAGTGGTGACCTTATGGCAACACTTACAATGGCAGAAAATATTATGCAAACATCAAAGTTTTGCAGCACAAACTTAATTGGTATTCCACACCCCGAAACAAGATTTGCAGAATTAGAAAAAATAACAGGCAAAACTTTTCACAGAAGTGATTTAGGAGAAGGCTTATCAGCGTTAATACTAAAGAATCAAGGTACACCATTTGGAAACTTTGGCGGAATTGAAATCGCCGATGATAATCATTTATTCTACCTTGATGGTGTTATTCGTGCAGCAAAAGAAAACGGAGCAGATTTTTTCTTAAATCCAAGTTGGAGTTCAATTATTGCAGCATGTTATATGGGACGCAATATTCCTGATTTAACATTTAAAATTTCAATGTTACTTGCAACACAAAATTTAATGCAGTTCAGAATGTTGTTAAATATTATGAACGAGTATATCAGAGAAGATGGAACAAGTCCTCTTTACGAAATAAATATTGGCAATGCAGTTAGCCCTCACAATTTTATTCAGTGTGCAAAAGAATTAGACGAAAGCGGAATTAAGGGTATTAGCCTTGCAGCTCATATTCGCATTAATCCTGATCTTGGAATTGAAAATTTCAACTGGACTGAAAATGCTCATAAAGTTCTTGAAAGCGGAACAAATATGACTTTCAAATACGAAAGTGATGGAAATGCAAGAGAATTTGATACAATGGGTGCTTATTTTATGCCTGAAGACGAAAGAAAAGAAAATGCAGAAAAAATTGGAGAAGTTATATATTACAAAGCTCTTCGTGCTACCAACGATGGTAAAGATATGATGAAGAAAGGTATAAAAGCTGTATTTGGCAAAAGTTCTTATTAATATATACTAAGCATTTTATAAATTAAAAAAAACCTCAATAGAAAAACTATTGAGGTTTTTTTAGATACATTTTTATAAATTTTATTTGCAATTAATACTTGATAAAATATTTTCAACAATCTCTTTCGAGGGTTTTTGCTCTAATAATTTTAAGCCATCAAATAAAAAATATAAGTCATCATCAATTGAAAATACATCATCGGTATTAATTAAGTCTCCTTCAAAATTTTCAATTGTATCATACAAATAAATAAAAGTAGAAGTGTTTTCCATTCACAATAATATTTTAAATTGTTTAACATAATTTTAATTCGTTTGATATTATAACGAGCATAAATATTATTTATTTCATAGTATTTATATTTTTTTAAATAATCGTTTATTTATAATTATTCTTAATAATGTCATATAAATGAAAAAAGTCGAAATTATTAGTTCCGACTTTCATTGAGAAATATTTTTATAATATTTAATAATACATTAATGTGATATTATTTTCTTTTACCATTTTTCTCATATTTATCAATGCGTACCTCATTCTTCCAAGAGCAGTATTAATACTCACATTGGTTTCTTCTGAAATTTCCTTGAAACTTAAGCCGATATAATGCCTTAAAACAACCACCTCTTTTTGTTCATCAGGCAGTTTATTTAATAATTTTCTTACATCATTTTCAATTTGACTCGTTATCAACTCATCTTCAATATTTTTTGAATCATCATTTTTATTGCAATAATAATCGAAATCTTTTTCTTCATGAGCATAGGTTTTTGCATTAGAAGCCTTTCTGTAATAATCTATAATTAGATTATGAGCTATTCTAATAACCCATGATAAAAACCTGCCATTATCAGTGTATTTTTTCGCTTGCAAGGATTTAATGACTTTCAAAAAAGTATCCTGAAAAATGTCTTCAGCCAGGTCGGGTTTTTTTACTGTGATAAGAATATAAGTGTAAACTTTATTCTTGTAACGTTCCATTAGAACTTCGAAGCTCGAATTGTTTCCACCTTGAAACTGCTTTACGAGTTCATAATCATCTAGATTACGATAATTCATATTAACCTCCTTAAATTTGGTTAGCGTAGAATTTTACTCGATAAACAGTCCTCCTAATTTTAAATTGTTACTATCTTAACGTAAGATATTATTGTTTATTGTATTTTTAACAAATTTTTTTTTGTTAAACAATTTTTATGCCAAGCCACAAAGATAATAAAAAATATATTATAATAAAAAATGCTAAAACCAATAATCTAAAAAACATAGATATTGAGATTCAACGTAATAAATTTATTGTCATTACCGGCTTATCCGGCTCTGGTAAATCATCACTTGCTTTCGACACTTTATATGCTGAAGGTCAACGCCGTTATGTTGAAAGCCTTTCAGCTTATGCTCGTCAATTTCTTGGCAGAATAAATAAACCTGATGTTGAATACATCAAAGGAATTCCACCTGCAATTGCAATTGAACAAAAAGTTAATTCTAAAAATTCCCGTTCAACTGTTGGCACATCCACAGAAATATACGATTATTTGAAACTTTTGTTCGCAAAAATTGGAAAAACTTATTCTCCTGTATCAAATTCTATAGTAAAAAAGCATAGTATATCTGATGTTGTTGATTATATTTTCTCACATAAGAAAGGTGAAAAGTTCATTGTTTTAATTCCTGTAAAAACAGATAATTTTGAAAATAAGGATAGGCTTTTTGAAATTCTTTTAAAACAAGGCTTTTCAAAAATTGAGATTAATAATAAAATAATAAATATTGAAACGATAAATGATTCCGATATAAAACAAATTAAGGATGAATTGCATGTAGTGATTGACAGGCTGACAGTTAATGACCGTAAGGACAACAAAGAGAGAATAGCAGATTCTTTGCAAATTGCATTTAACGAAGGAAAAGGAGAATGTTACGTAAAATTTATTGACAAAGAAAAAAAGATGTTTTCAAACCGATTTGAAGCTGATGGAATTATTTTTGAAGAACCCACACTTCACATGTTCAGTTTTAATAATCCATTGGGAGCATGCAAAAATTGTGAAGGTTTTGGAAATTCTATTGGTATTGACCCTGATATTGTTATTCCAAATAAAAATCTTTCTGTTTACGAGGATGCTATTGTTTGCTGGAGAGGGGAAAAAATGAGTAAATGGAAACAAAAATTAATTCTAGCAGCTGATAATTTTGATTTTCCTATTCATAAGCCAATTTGTGAACTAACACAATTGCAGCAAAATTTACTTTGGACAGGCAATAAATATTTTAAAGGAATTAATGCTTTTTTTAAATATGTAAAGAAAAAAGCGTATAAAATTCAATATCGTGTTATGCTTTCACGATATACAGGGAAAACAGTATGTCCTGAGTGTAACGGAACAAGGTTGAAAAAAGAAACTTCTTATGTAAAGATCAATAATACATCTATTCAAGAATTAGTTGAATTACCTATTGATAGATTGGCTGTTTTTTTTAAGGAAATTCAATTATCTGAAACCGATATGATTATTGCAAAACGAATTTTAGATGAGATTAAAAACCGATTGGAATTTTTAAAAAACGTAGGACTTGAATATTTAACGTTAAATCGTCTTTCTTCAACACTTTCGGGAGGAGAATCGCAGAGAATAAATCTGGCAACATCAATTGGAAGTAGTTTAGTTGGCTCATTGTATATTTTGGATGAACCAAGTATTGGACTACATCCACGAGACACAGGATTATTAATAAAAGTTTTAAAGGAATTAAAAAAAATAGGAAATACGGTTATCGTAGTTGAGCATGATGAAGAAATTATCAGAGCATCGGATGAAATAATAGATATTGGACCCGGAGCTGGTATCTTAGGTGGTGAAATTGTTTTTCAGGGCGAATTAGAGAGTATGTTTGAAAAAAACAATTCTTTAACAGCACAATATTTAACAGGTGAAAAAAAGATATCTATTCCAAAGATCAGAAGAAATTGGAAAAACTATATTGAAGTTATTGGAGCATTAGAAAACAATTTGAATAATATTAATGTTAAATTTCCATTAAATGTAATAACGGCCGTAACAGGTGTTAGTGGCTCGGGAAAAACTTCACTTGTAAATAACATATTATACAGAGGGCTAAAAAAGATGATAGGTTCTTATACATTAAAAACAGGTAAACATAAAACCATTGATGGTAATATTCAACTAATAGCCGATATTGAGTTGATTGATCAAAACCCAATTGGAAGGTCATCTAAATCAAATCCTGTCACTTACATTAAAGCTTATGATGATATAAGAATGTTGTTTTCAACACAAGCAATTGCAAAATATAGTGGATATAAGCCTTCTCATTTTTCATTTAATGTTGACGGTGGCAGGTGTGATGAATGTCATGGAGAAGGAGTAATAAAAATAGAAATGCAATTTATGGCTGATGTTTATTTAACTTGCGAAAGCTGTAAAGGAAAACGTTTTAAAGATGAAGTTCTTGATGTTAAATACAATGATAAAAATATTTATGATATTCTTGATATGACTATTAACCAAGCAATAGAATTTTTCTCAATAGATGATAATACTTATGCAAAACGTATTACGGAAAAATTGCGTTCATTATATGATGTTGGTTTGGGGTATATCAAATTAGGGCAATCTTCAAGTACTTTAAGTGGAGGAGAAAGTCAGAGAGTAAAACTGGCATCTTTTTTAAGTAAGGAAAAAAAACAGCCAACATTATTTATTTTTGATGAACCTACTACAGGATTGCATTTTCATGATATCAATAAATTGCTTAATTCAATTAATGCATTAATTGAAAAAGGACATACGGCAATTATTATTGAACATAATTTGGAAGTCATTAAATCTGCTGACTGGATAATCGATCTTGGTCCTGATGGAGGTGAAAAAGGTGGAAATGTAATATTTGAGGGTACTCCTGAACAAATTATTAAATGTAAAAAATCATATACAGGGAAGTTTTTATTTGATAAGATTAAAAACTAAAAACCCATCTGCTTTTTTATTACAACTGTGTTTCTATTTTTCCTTAATAAGGTATATTAATACAGGAAAATGGTCGCTGTATCCGCCTTTATAAATTCCAAATGAATATGTTCTAAACGGATAGTTGGCATATTTTCCGTTTTTTTGGATTAGATATTTCTTGTTAAAAATACTTGCTTTATGAAATTTAAAAGTGCTTTTATCTTCGCCAATTAAATTTGGTGTAAGAATAATTTGATCAATTACACTCCATACATCTCTGTAGGCTGATGTCCCAATGCCTTTCTTTTCGAATGTTTCCATTGGATTAAAAAGCGTACCTTCTACCAAGTCTTGTTCATTACCAACTGTATTTAAGTGTTTTTTTACACTAACACTAAATGGATTATCGTTGAGGTCACCCATTAAAATTGTTTTTGTATTTGGGTTTATGCCCGATAAGGAATCAATAATATGTTTACCGAGGTCTGCTGCAGCAATTCTTTTAGGCATAGTTCTTTTTTCTCCTCCTCGTTTTGAAGGCCAGTGATTAACAATGAAGTTTATTTCCTCGCCATCTAAAATACCGCTTACTAAAAGTTGGTCGCGGGTTTTAAAATCAGGGTCATCCATTACAAGTTCTACAGACCTTGAGCTTTTAACAGTAAAATATTTTTCCTGATATAATAATCCTACATCAATACCACGTTTGTCTGGCGAATCGTAATGAACAATTTTATAATTTCTATCTTTTATAGCAGGATCTTTAACCAGATCTTCCAAAACGGATATGTTCTCAATCTCAGAAACACCAAGTACAGTAACTCCATCGGGTGTAACATCTGTGCCAATTTCTGAAATTACTTTTGCCATATTCCCAATTTTTTCCCAGTAATGTTCACCTGTCCAGGCATTTTTTCCTTTGGGAGTAAATTCTTCCTGTAATATTTTAGAAGTATCGGGGTCTATTATAGTATCAAAAAGGTTTTCTAAATTATAGAAGGCTACACAAACTATTTTATATTCACTTTTATTCTGAGAAGATAAATAGCTGTTAGCTGATAATAAAACTATAACAAACAGTAAAACTATTTTAAACTTAAGCATAATGTTTTTTTTTAATTATTTACAAAATTAAGCATAGAAAATGATATGTGATATGATTTATAAAGAAATTAATGAACAATTTGATAAAATTTATACTTTGTATTCATTCATGAGGTGGTTTAAGTTACACCATGAATATTGCCTATCCGTTCAGCAGGTACTTAACTTCCCAAGCGGAGCCATTTAATCACTAATAGATACTAATTACCAATCAAATACCTGAAATTGACAATTGAATTACTAATCACAAATTAACACAAAGACAATAACGCTCTTATCTTGTTAATAAAAACATTGTTTATAATTGTATTTTCTTGTGTAACTTTGTAACCCTTTTTAAAAAAATGATTGATTGATCTATGGTAAGAATGATTATAATAATAGTAATTGTATTCGCAATTACTAAGTTGAGCATGGCGCAGGAGAATGTAAAACCCGATTCAACATTAAATATCTTAAAAAAAGAGATGCCTTCAGTTTCTTTACCAACCAACGACTTTGATGATGAAGAGGAAAATCAGGATGTTTATAGTCTACTGCAAGCTTCAAGAGATGTTTTTGTGAATACAGCCGGATACACTTTTGGTGCAGCAAGGTTTAGAATTAGAGGATACGATTCTAAAAATACTGATGTTTATTTTAACGGAATTCAAATGAATGATGTTGAAAGCGGACGGGTTTTCTGGGGAACCTGGGGCGGATTAAACGATGCTACAAGAAATAAACAATATGTTAACGGATTAGATATATCTGATTTCGGATTTGGAGGTATTGGTGGTTCGGCATATATAAATGGTAGAGCTAGTGAACAAAGAGTTGGTACAAAAGCTAATTATGCTGTTTCTAATCGTAGTTACAGAAACAGATTTATGATAACACATTCAACAGGTTTAATGGATAATGGTTTTGCTTTTACTTTTTCAGGTTCACGCCGATGGGCACAGGAAGGTTATAAAGAAGCAACATTTTATGATGCATGGGCGTATTTTACTTCTATAGAAAAAAAGTTTAACTCAAAGCACAGTATTGCATTAACTGCCTTTGGTTCTCCTTCAGAAAGGGGTAAAGCGGGTGGCTCAACACAAGAGGCTTACAATCTGTTAGACAACAATTATTATAATCCTTATTGGGGTTATCAGGGTGAAGAAAAACGTAATTCAAGAGTTTCCCGTTCTCATAAACCAAATATTATTCTTTCGCATTACTTCACACCTTCTAAAAAAACTAAAATAACAAGTTCGTTTGCTTATGCTTTTGGCAAATATGGTTCAACTGCATTAGATTGGTATAAAACCCGCGACCCCCGACCCGATTATTATAGATATTTACCAAGTTATTCAAGCGATTTAACACTTGTTCCTTCTATATCAGAAGAATTTGTTGAAAACTCACAATTAGATTGGGATTATTTTTATAAAATAAACAGCGAAAATGTAACTCCAGAAGGCAAACGTTCGAATTACATAGTTGAAGAGAGAAGAACTGATTATTCAGAAGCAAATGCAAATATTATATTAAATCATAATTTAAGCGAAACAGTTATTATTAATGGCGGGGTTAATGTTTCATTATACAAAGGGAGACATTATAAAATTATTGATGATCTGCTTGGAGGTGATTATTATGTTGATATTGATAAGTTTGCTGAAAGAGATAATCCAACGGATTTGGATTTTATTCAAAACGATTTAAATGATCCCGATAGAAAAGTTTCTGTTGGCGATGCATTTGGTTATGATTATGATTTGAACAGACAAAAATATGGAGCATGGGGACAAGTTTCTGCTAAATTATCAAAATTCGACTTATTTGCTACACTTAATGCTTCACAAACTACATTTTGGAGAACAGGTTATATGAAGAATGGTAAATTCCCTGATGATTCAGAAGGCGATTCTGATAAACAAAACTTTTTTAATTATGGCGCAAAGGGAGGACTTACATATAAAATTACAGGACGTCATTATATATATGCCGAAGGAGCTTATATGACAAGAGCACCTTATCTAAGAAATGCGTATGTTTCGCCTCGTACAAGAGATTTTTTGGTTGATGACCTGAAAAGTGAAACTATTTATTCTGTTGAGGGAGGCTATCATTTAAGAGCACCAAAAATTAAAGCGAGATTTACTGCTTACTACACCAAATTTGAAGACCAAACACGTATTAGGAGTTTTTACAACGACTTATATCACAGTTTTACCAATCATATTTTGACAGGTATTGATAAGCAGAATGCAGGTATTGAGTTTGGTACAGAAATAAAAATATTTCCTACAATTTCCGCTAATCTTGTTGCTGCCATGGGTGAGAATATTTACACTAATCGTCCAATTGCTGTAATAATTCAAGATAATGACGCAAGCCTTATCGATGACCCTAAAACAGTTTATCAAACTAATTTTTATCAGGCAAACGGTCCGCAAAATGCATTCTCAGCAGGTTTAAATTACAGAAATCCAAAATATTGGTTTGTAAATATTAATGCAAATTATTTTTATGGTTCATTTTTAGATTTTAATCCTGAAAGAAGAACAGTAAGTGCTCTTGCAAATGATGATGGAACCAATGCTCTTGATAGTGACAGTCAATTATGGGATGATATTTTATTTCAGGAGGAGTTAGAAGCAGCTTTTACATTAGATTTATTTTGTGGTAAATCGTGGAGGATTGACAACAAATACTATATCTATATTAATATTGGAATTAATAATATATTAAATAACAAAGATTTTATTACAGGTGGTTATGAACAATTACGTTATGATTATGAAAACAGAAATGTAGATAAATTTCCGCCGAAATATTTTTATGCATATGGCACAAATTATTTTGCCATGTTAGGTGTAAGATTTTAAAAATTAAAAAGTTATAAAAATGAAAATAAATTTTAAATTTTTAACAGCAATAATTTTTATCATGACAATTGTTGCTACAAGTTGCGTTAAAAAAGAATTTGACGAACCTGAAATTCCCAATCCATGTGATGCGAATCCGGGATTAAACCCAAACATTACAATTGAAAAGATACTGGAACTTTATAATCTGGATACTTTTGATATATTATTGGGTAATGTTAAGACGTTTCCGCCGGAACAAAATTATGTGCTTGAAGCAACAGTAATTTCTTCTGATAAAGAGGGGAATTTTTATAAAGAAATATACTTACAGGATTCTACAGATGCTTTAATAATATCTGTTGATGGAACAAGCCTTTATAATGATTATGATGTTGGTCAAACAGTACAAATAAAATTATCGGGTTTAAATGTTGAACTTGATGACAGAACAAACTCATTAGTTATAGGAATGGGATTATTTGAAGGAGCAAGTTTGGGAAGAATACCGGTTTCATTAATTGATAAATATATGTTTAGGAAATCATGTCCAAAAGATATTGAGCCAATAGAAATTGCTATCCCGGATATTCCGCTAAATGATAGTTTATTCGGCAGATTAGTTAGAATTAATGAAGTTCAATTTGCATTAACAGGATTTACATATGCCGATGGAGTGAATCAGATTACAGTTAATCTTAATTTAGAAGATACTGCTTTTAATACACTAATTCTTAGAACCAGTGGTTATGCAGGTTTTGCAAATTCTGTTGTTCCTGATAAAAGTGGATACATTATAGGAGTTCTTTCAAAATATGATGATGATTATCAATTATATATTAGAGATACTAATGATGTAGTTTTTAATAACAAAAGATTTGGAATTTTATATAAAAACTTTGAGGATGGAAGTTTATTATCAGGAGGGTGGACAGAGAAACAAGTTTCAGGAAATATTGGTTGGGAAATATATTCAGGCGGAGGAGTTGTATGTGGGAGCATTAGTAACTATGATGGAAGTAACAATATTGCATGTGAAACATGGTTAATTTCTCCAGTAGTTGATTTAAGCGAAACGGTTTCACCAATTTTATCATTTAGCAATGCTTATAATTATTCAGGTCCAACATTGCAGGCACATATTTCTACTGATTATGATGGAACTAGCGATCCTTCAACAGCAACATGGACTCAATTATCTTTTACATTATCTACTGGAGGTTTTGCATGGGCTAGTTCTGGATATGTTGATATCTCAGCATATAAACAAAGTAATGTTCATATTGCATATGTATATACAGGAACAGGTTCAACCGGAAGTACATGGGAAGTTGATAATATTATTATAAAAGAAACAAATTAATTAAAATAATATTTATTAATTCAATAATTTTACATAAAATTTAAAACAAAAGCTTATGAAATTTTTTTACACAATTTTAATCGGACTATTTTTAATCAGCACATTTTTGAATGCTCAGGTATTTCAATCAAATTTTGAAAGCTGGACAGGCGGAAACCCTGACGGATGGGTTGGACTTGAAACTTCATTAGAAGATGATAGTATAATGCAAATAACCAGTGGTGCTGTATTTGGAAGCAATGCTTGTCAATTAATTAATACAGAATCTGACCATAAGAGATTTACAACTCAAATGATGCATATTGATGCAGCTACATCATATGAAGTAAAATTCTGGGTAAAGGGAAAGGGAGATATTAGAACAGGATTATATGATCTGAATTATGCCTATAATTCCTATATTAATGTAAATACAGCATCATGGACAGAATTTACACAAACTGTAACAGCGTCAAATACAACAGACAGTGCCGAATTTATTATTTCTGTATCATATACTGATGCAGCAAATCAACATTTACAATTGGATAGTGTTGTAATTTCAGAAACTACAATTTCATTCATATCAATTTATGATATTCAAGGACAGCTAGCAGCTTCTCCTTATGATGGTCAGTCAGTTTCAACAGGAGGTATTGTTACCGGTGTAGCAATGGATAATAATTATTTTATTCAATCCGGAACAGGACCATGGACGGGAATTTATGTCTTTGATTATAACAATACTCCATTAGTTGGTGATAGCGTGACATTAACAGCATCTGTATCCGAATATAATGGACTAACAGAACTGACTAATCCTGCAGGGTTTATTGTTCACTCACCAGGGAACACACTTCCTGCCATATCACAAATAACAACAGGAACAATGGGAGAAGAATACGAGGGTGTTTTAATAAAAGTTACTAATGCAACTTGTACAAATGCTGATGCAGGTAATGGTATGTGGACAATAAATGATGGTTCTGGAGACCTAAATACTGATGATGTAATATTCCATGCTACTCCAATATTAAATGAACACTATGATATTACTGGTATTGGACATTATTCATTTGGTCAATATAAGATCTTACCTCGCGATGCCAACGATATTATCGCAGGAGTAAATGAAATTATATCGAAAAATACTTTTGAAATTTTCCCAATACCTGCTACTGAAAATATTAATATTATTTCAGGAAACCCGATTCATTCCATAGAATTATTTAACACAATAGGAGAATTAGTTTATAATAAAACATGCTTTTCTAAAAAGGAAATTAATTTTGATGTTACTAATTTTGAAACAGGAGTGTATATGTTAAAAGTAAATTATAGCAAAACTTCTTCTGTACATAAAGTTGTTGTAGAATAAAATTTTGAACATAAAATTATAAAGAAAGCTTTTCAATTAATTTTGAGAAGCTTTTTTTTATTGCAGGATCAAGATGTACCCCTTGATTTTTTGTTATTTTAAAATTGATGGTTAATTTTTAAAAAAATATGTATATTTTGTCCATATATTTACTGAAAAAAATATATTTTTGCTTATTATATTTCTAACAAAAAAAAATACGCCCTATGAAAAAAATAATCTTATTATTAATAAGTATCATTATCTCTGTTTATGCATTTCCACAGTTAAGTGGTACATACACAATTGGAGGAACAACCCCAGATTACTTAACATTTACAGATGCAGTAACCGATCTGAATTCTCAGACTGTTACAGGTCCTGTTGTTTTTAATGTGCGCGATGGAAATTATAATCAACAAGCAAGTATAAATTCGATTACAGGTGTATCAGCTGTAAACACAGTAACTTTCCAATCGGAGAGTGGAGATAGTACAGCAGTAGTATGGACTTTCACACCTGCTGTTAGTAATAACTATACATGCAGATTAAATGGTTGTGATTATTTAACAATTGATGGTATTACTATACGAGCAATTGGAGCCAGTTATGCTAATGTATTTCAGATAACAAATGCCTCCACTTATATAACCGTTAGAAATTGTATTATAGAAGGCGCAACAACAACAACAAGTAATTCTATTAATATGGCTGTGATTTACGAAAACAGTGGCATCAACTCTTATAATGTTTTCCAGAACAACCTAATTAAGAATGGTAGTTATGGTATTTATTATAATAATTCAGGTGCTGGATTAGAAATTATTGAGAATGAAATTAAAGATCAATTCTATAAAGCTGTTAGCCTTGACTATATGCATGGTATGCATTTTAATGATAATACAATTACTTCAAATACGTCTTATGCTTCTTACCAAGGTCTATATTTAAATATTTGTGATAATAATATTGAAGTGCTAAGAAACAAGATTGTACTTACTCAAGGTTACTATGCTATATATATGACTTATTGTGATGGCACTTCTTTAAATAGAGGTTTAATAGGCAATAACTTTATTAATGTAGGCGGTAGTGGTACCGGACATGGTATTTATATTACAAGATCTAATTATCAGAATTTCTATTACAACTCAGTAAATATAAGCAGATCTGGAACTGGCAATTATTGTTTCTACCAATATTATAGTACTACTTCTAGTAATCTTCAGATTCAAAATAATATTTTCTGTAATAGTAGTAACGGATATGCTATTCGAGTAGAGGATACTTCTTCTCCTAATATTTGTGATTATAACAACTTATACACCAATGGTAGTAATCTTGGTTATTGGAGTAGTACTAATTGTGCCACTTTAGCCAATTGGAAAGCGTTTAGTTCAAAAGATGCAAACTCTGTTTCTATCGATCCAGAATTTGTTTCTAATTCTGATCTTCATGTTCAAGCTTATTTATTAGATGATCTTGGTTATGCTGTTTCAGAAATAACAGAAGATATAGATGGAGAAACCAGAAGTTTAACAACTGCTGATATTGGTGCTGATGAATGGACTACTCCTGTTAACGATGCCGGTATTACTTCCATTGATGAGTCTCTGACCTATTGTATAGATAATGATTTTGTATATGCAACAATTAAAAACTTTGGTTCTGCAAATCTTACAACATGTAATATTAATTGGACTGTAAACGGAGTTGCTCAAACACCTTATGCTTGGGCTGGTAATTTAGCACAAGGCATTTCTGACGGTACAATTAACATTGGGGCTTACGATTTCGACCTTGGTTTAGATTATGATATTGTGGTATGGACAACTGATCCTAATGGTGGTTCAGAAGGTTTTACTCATAATGATCAATCTTCAATAAATAATGTTTACCAATCTATGTCAGGAACATACACCATAGGAGGAACAAGTCCTGATTATGCAACTATTACAGCAGCCTTAGTTGATCTTGAAAATGGTGGTGTATGTGGTCCAGTAGTATTTAATATGCGCGATGGTATTTATAACCTACAAGAGAGCATAGAAAATATTATGTACACCAGTTCCACCAATACAGTAACATTCCAATCGGAGAGTGGAGATAGTACAGCAGTAGTATGGACCTATACCCCGACGTCTACAAATAATTACACCTGTAGATTAAATGGTTGTGATTATTTAACAATTGATGGTATTACTATACGAGCTATTGGAGCCAGTTATTCTAATGTACTTCAGATTACAAACGCCTCTACTTATATAACCGTTAGAAATTGTATTATAGAAGGCGCAACAACAACAACAAGTAATTCTATTAATATGGCTGTGATTTACGAAAACAGTGGCATCAACTCTTATAATGTTTTCCAGAACAACCTAATTAAGAATGGTAGTTATGGTATTTATTATAATAATTCAGGTGCTGGATTAGAAATTATTGAGAATGAAATTAAAGATCAATTCTATAAAGCTGTTAGCCTTGACTATATGCATGGTATGCATTTTAATGATAATACAATTACTTCAAATACGTCTTATGCTTCTTACCAAGGTCTATATTTAAATATTTGTGATAATAATATTGAAGTGCTAAGAAACAAGATTGTACTTACTCAAGGTTACTATGCTATATATATGACTTATTGTGATGGCACTTCTTTAAATAGAGGTTTAATAGGCAATAACTTTATTAATGTAGGCGGTAGTGGTACCGGACATGGTATTTATATTACAAGATCTAATTATCAGAATTTCTATTACAACTCAGTAAATATAAGCAGATCTGGAACTGGCAATTATTGTTTCTACCAATATTATAGTACTACTTCTAGTAATCTTCAGATTCAAAATAATATTTTCTGTAATAGTAGTAACGGATATGCTATTCGAGTAGAGGATACTTCTTCTCCTAATATTTGTGATTATAACAATCTTTACACCAATGGTAGTAATCTTGGTTATTGGAGTAGTACTAATTGTGCCACTTTAGCCAATTGGAAAGCGTCTAGTTTAAAAGATGCAAACTCAATATCAGTTCTTCCTGGATTTGTTTCAAATTCGGATTTACATACTTGTAACCCAAGCTTAAATGATGCAGGATACCCTGTAACAGAAATAGTAGATGATATTGATGGTCAATCACGTGATATATTCACACCAGATATTGGGGCTGATGAATTTGGTACAGCATTATCACTTAATTTTCCAAACGATACAACATTCTGTGGATCAGGATTTTTAGATGCTGGAAATCCGGGATCAACATACTTGTGGTCAACCGGAGCAACAACACAAGCGATTCTTGTATCTACTCCGGGTCAGTTTTGGGTTGAAGTTACAAATGCTTGTGGTTTTGAAGATGATACAGTGAATGTAACAATACTTTCTGAACTTATTGTTGACATTGGAAATGATACAAGTGTTTGTGATGCAGCATCAATTACTCTTGATGCGGGTAATCCAACAGCAATATTTAATTGGTCAACTGGAGGAACAAACCAAACTCTAAATGTAACAGTAGCAGGACAATATTGGGTAGAAGTTACTGATGGAGGTTGTTCGGGATCAGACACTATTCAAGTAGATTTTGGAACATCACCAACATCAACATTTAATATGAATTCTTCAGCTTGTGCGATGAATCCGGTAACGGCAACTTATACAGGAACAGGAACTGTTCTTGCAACATACATTTGGGATTTTGACGGGGGAAGTGCTACTCCCGGAAATGGGCAAGGACCACATGATATTACATGGGCTTCGTCCGGAAGTTATAATGTTTCATTGACTGTTGCGGAGGATGGTTGTTCTTCAACACCAACAGTTATGCCGGTTACGGTTCTTGCAACTCCGACAAATACATTTATCTTAAGTGACAATTCAATATGTGCAGGAGAAACTACAACTGTTACATATACAGGAACAGGCACAGTAGGAGCAACATATTCTTGGGATTTTGGAACTGGGACTATTGTTAGTGGATCAGGACAAGGACCTTATCAAATATCATATTCTTCATCAGGGTCAGAATCTATAACTCTAATTGTTTCAGAAGGAGGATGTACTTCTCCGCAGAGTTCAGAAAATTTAGTAATAAATGATTTGCCAACAAGTAGCTTTATTGTTTCTTCAACTGCTATATGTAGCGATGGAGATATTTCAGTAACTTATACCGGCAATGGTTCAGGCTCTGCTGGATATACTTGGGATTTCGATGGAGGTATTGCTACCCCAGGTTCAGGTCAAGGACCACATACAGTCTCTTGGGTATCAGGAGGAAGTTATGATGTTTCCTTAATTGTAACAGAGAATGGTTGTACATCAGTGCCAAGTTTAATTCCAATTTCTGTGACAACTACTCCAACATCAACGTTTAATATTGCACCATCAACAATTTGTGCATATGATACTGCAATTGTTACATATACCGGAAATGGTTCTGGCAGTGCTATATATAATTGGGATTATGCTGCCGGAGTAATATTAAGCGGTAGCGGACAAGGACCATTTGAAGTCTATTATACAGGTACAGGATTACACACATTGTCATTAACAGTTTCAGAAAATGGATGTGTGTCAACTGCCTCAACAGATGATATTGATGTTCTTAGTTCACCAACAAGTGATTTCACGGTTTCAACTAATACAATTTGTAGTGGCGATTCAGTTAACTTAACATATGCTGGTACAGGAACAGGAAGTGCAATTTATACTTGGAATTTTGATGGGGCAACTATTTATTCAGGAATAGGGCAGGGACCTTATGAAATTACATGGGGAACAGGTGGAACATATAATGTTAATTTGCAAGTTACAGAAAACGGATGTGCGTCTCCGTTGACATCAGAATCAATTACCGTGAATCAGACTCCAACATCAGATTTTACAATTGATAATCCTGTTTGTGTTGGTGAAGATGCAATCGTAACATATACAGGAAATGCCAACATCGCTGCTACATACACATGGAATTTTGATGGTGCTACAACAAGCCCATCCGGTCAAGGACCTCATGCTGTTAACTGGAGTACTGATGGTTTAATGAATGTTACATTAAGTGTATTAGAAAATGCTTGTACTTCTTATATTAACTCAATTCCTGTTACAGTTAATCCGATTCCTGCACAACCAACAATAACACAAGGAGGAAATACATTAGTGTCAAGTTCTACAACTGATAATCAATGGTATTTTAATGGAAGTCCTATTGGAGGAGCAACAGGTCAATTTTATACTGCAACGCAATCAGGGTTTTATCAGGTTGAAGTTACAAATTTATATGGTTGTACTTCTATATCTGATATGCTGAATGTTGTAGTTGTGAATATTGAAGATACTGAGTTTGAAAATACTTTCTCTGTATTTCCAAATCCAAACAGAGGTGAGTTTGTGGTAGAGTTTGTGCTTACTGAACCTCAAGATGTAATCATAAAGATTACAGATGTGTTAGGGAAAATGGTTTATTCTGAGGAGTGGCAACAATTATCAGGAGAATTTAAAACCAAGATAAATATTGGAACTCATGCTACGGGAATGTATAATCTTGAAATTATTACTGAAAGATTTATAAAAGCCGAGAAACTGATTATAAAATAATAAGAAAAGCCGCTGGAAAGCGGCTTTTCTTATCATTTGAATTACAAGAAATGTACAATGATCAACTTCTGATTAGTATCCCGTTAATCTATTTTATAATTGTAATTTTTTTAGTTATTAGTTTTTCATCAACAGTAATATAAATCAGATATATGCCTGAATTATATTCTGAGAAATTAAGACTAATATTACCTGTATCAATTTGTGATTCGGAAACATTTAATTCCCTTCCAAAAATGTCGTAAACAGCCACTTTAATATCAGAATTAAGTTTATCATTTATGTCAATATTAACAATATTGTTAGAAGGATTTGGATATATATTAATATTTTCTTCGATATCAATTTCTTTTACCTTTACAAGACAACCTATAAGATTAATTCCAAGAGCTGTATTCAATGTGTCGCCTAACAAATCGGAAGGACACATCCAATCTGAACTTCTTTTAACATACATAGTATTTTGTCCGCCAATTCCACGATTTGGTGCCATATATATTGCAAAAGTATCAGCAGGTGTACTGTAAAACAATTGGAAACCAACAAAGAATGTTCCATTTACAGGTGCAGGATTATCAAATAAAATTGAATGATATAAATATGGAGTAAAATCTCCTATCTGCGCATCTATTGTTTCAATTTCATTACCGGGATACCCTGTCGTATCCATATCCCATACAGTAAATTTTACTTTAGCACTTGATGATGCAGAATAAGCTTTAATAACCGGAACCAACATTCCTTGTACATTACTAAATGTATAATTTGTGAATTTTTCGGCATACGCTTTTACAGTATAGCCATTGTGTCCGGGAAAATATCCCCATTTGTCAGGTGTTAAATGTCGAAAAGTTAGAGGTATATCATTACTTGTCAAATTATTTATTGTATCGCAAAATCCATTAGGGTCTTGCCAAAGACCATCAGTAACAATTATAAAATCTCCTTTTGTAAGAGTATCTGAAAATATCCCGTTTGTAACAATAAGTTGAACATCATAACTGCCGGCTGTTAAATATGTAATATTAAGAGGGTGTTGGTCATTAGATATCAATGGCGTACCTCCTTCAAAATTCCATGTCCAATCAGTTGGGTATCCTGCAGTAAGATCTTCAAAAGAAACAGAGCTTCCCTCTTGTATCAATCTTGCAGTAGTGGCTCTGAAATCTGTCCATAAAGTATCTAAAAATGAATTATCAATTACAGTAATATAGTCAATTTTAGTAAGGGTATCATTTCCAATGGAACTTGTTATTTTCAAAGTAACGGGATATACTCCGGGAGTATCGTATATTATAACAGTTGGATTTTGCAATGTATCAGTATTTGGAATGCCTCCTGTAAATGTCCATGCCCATGTATCAGGTGAACCTGTTGATAGATCAAAAAAGTCTACGCTGTTTCCAACAAATACAGTTGTAAAGTTTGCAACAAAATCAACTTCAGGATAAAACGAAGAATCAACAACTGTAATGTAGTCAATTTTTTCTTCATCATCAGTATCTACGCCGTCAGATGATGTTAATTTCACTATATAAGTTCCTTGTGTCATGTATTGTATCCCTGTTGGATTTTGATCTATTGAAGTAGGAGTTTCTGCTCCAGTAAATTCCCAACTCCATGTTGTAGCAGGTCCATTCTGAGTATCATCATAGAAATCTATAGTACCACCTTCAATTATAGTTGTGAAATTTGCATAAAAATCGGTATTAAATGCATTTGGATCAATTACCTCAATATAGGTTGTTTCTGTTTTTGTATCAGTAGCACTTACATCATCAGTAACAGTTAATGATACTTGATATATCCCGGGAGTATCATATTGAATTGTTGGATTCTGGGTTGTTGATGTTCCCGGTGTTCCGCCTGCAAAAGTCCAATCCCAGTCAGTAATAGTACTTCCACCTAATGACAGATCAGTAAAGTCAACAGTATTTGTTGGTAAAAGACTTAATGGTGTTCCTGAAAAATCAGCAGTTAAAGGACCTGTAACATGAATATAATCTGGTTTTGTTGTTGTGTGTGTGTTTGTTCCGTCGCCAACAGTTAATGTAACATCATAGTTGCCGGCTGTATTATACTGAATAGCAGTTGGGTTTTGTATTGTAGATGATCCTTGTACAGAACTGGGGAAAGTCCAGTCCCAACTAATAATTGTATTTGGACCTACAGATAGATCAGTAAAATCAACTGTGCCACCTTCAGGAATTGTTAAAGGAGTCCCGGAAAATTCAGAAAGTAGAGTTCCTGTATCAACAACTTTGTCTTGTGAATATGTAGCCAGATTAAATCCGGTAACTGTTAATTTAACGGTTCCTGTAAGTGGATGTGTAATTGAAACTGATCCGCTAGCATCTGTTAGTGCAGAATAGGGTTGAGGGTCACCTGATTTATATAATGAAACTATTGCATTTTCAAATGGATTACCTGCAACAGTTACAGTAGTATTGAATGTTCCTGGAGTTACAATTTCGTTAGAAAGAACAAGTGCTTTAGGCATTTCTGTTCTTACCTGAACAGATGCATCACCAAAAATTGTCCATGTTTTATAAGTATCCCAATCGCTTGATGAAGAAACTTCTGAAATCATTAAAGCACCTGCATTAAAAGTAATTGAACCAAAAGTAGTTTTGCCATAGGTTGTATTGTTTCCAGTTCCTGGGTTTGAAGTATAGTCATAACCTTGTGTTAAAACATCATTTGCATAATCCTGCCCTCTCATTGGTGGTTGCCATGGTTGATTAATTGTTGCCATCCATGTAACAAGAGCTCCGCCTCCATCTTTTCTTAACATTGCCTCAGCTAAACAATCTCCTCCTGTATGAAATTCTCCAACAATGCAGGCTACTGAAAAAACAAAAGGCAACTTGTTCCCATTTGTAGAGGAATTAACATTTGTATTTGAATATCCACTTGTTACCCAGAAATCATGGTCTCCATGTCCACAATAATTTATAACACTAAGACCATTATTAACTGGTGTAGAAACATCAGATACAGGAACACTAGCTCCATAAGCTTCATCAACATTAGTATATGTGAATGGTAATAATCTATTTTCTTTAATAATATCAATATGATCTTGATCAGTTTCATTGTCATCTCCCGGTCCCTCATGGCTACCAATTCCTAATCCATTTGAATACCATGTTCCTCCAATTTCGGGGTCTCTTTCGTAGCTTATTGTTTTATCTCCCTGTGTAGTAACATGAGCAGTAGAACTTGCAGAAAATCTACCAACCATCAAATCATAATAATCATCGCCACCAACAACACAACCAAGCATTGGGTCGGTAGGACCACTTTGTGATGTTCCAAGGTCTGATTTAACATCAGCCCAGTCTCCAACTAATTGAACATATAAAATATTATTATTAGCATTATATTCAGTTTCTATTAAAGTTTTAACATTTGTTCCCGTAGCTACTTCTTCTTCATGAACAGTATATCCTTTTTCTTTTTTCCATGTTATCCATGGTTGAATTACAGTAGCATTAGCACTTGTATAAATAACTAATATTTCTCCAAATTCATCGATTTCATTAGCCCATTTTGTTTGATTTTGATTGTAGTTTATAAATATGGAGCTATATATACCCGGCATTTCACTTGTTATTTTTGAAGTGTTCAGAATAGGATTAACAGGTTTTATATTATTTTCATATACACGAACAGTTAATTTTGTATAAACACGTAATTTATTTTGCACAGAATTGTATGCAAAGGGTTTAATTTGAATATTCATACCTCTTACATCTCTTATAATATAAGGTTCTGAATTTGTAAATAATTCTCCAGGATACCACTCATCAATTAAAGAATTAGGGTCAATTTGATAAGGAATTGTTGATGGATCCTGATTTCTGTAAATGACACCTCTTGAGGGCAATAAGGGATTATTTAAACTGTATTCTTCATATTCTGAATTAATTATTTCAATATTTACATTTTTATTAGGCGACAACTGAACAGAAGTGCTCAAAATTGGTAATTCTGCCCAACCATTTTTCATAGTAGTAACATTGCCATCAAAATTAATTCTTGAGTATGTAACTCCATTTTTTATTGTTTCAGTAAGCTGAAAATTATTAATATCATATTCTAAAAGAAATTCAGAACTATTTACTTGTGTATATTCTACTTTATAATCTTTTGAACCTTTTTCAACAGCATAAAGATTAAAACAAAAAAGTGAAAATAAAACAACTGAAAATGACTTGATGATTAAACTTTTTTTCATAATTACCGAGTTTTAGATTTAAGAACTTTTTAGAAACATAAACATAAGTAATTTTTCAATATAATTATTCATTATGTTGAAAAAATAATTTCTACAATATTATTTACTGATATATAGACGCATAAACATTTAAAAGGTTGCTCGCTACTACATGTTTTTTTAAAAATATGCTCTTAATTGTACTCCTGCAAGGTGAATAATCTTTGAATCTTCAGAAATCCTTCCATTATAATTCAAATTCATCTGTAGAGTTTTTGATAAGCTTTTTTGGTAGAGTACTGACCATGTACCATTATTCCCGGGCATAAAACCTTCAAGCATTTCGTAAGCAATAGAGGTATTTGTTTCTTCGTTATATTTTATATTTATATAATTTATTTTCACAGATAAATTGCCTTTTTTAAGAACACTGTATCTTATTTCAAATCCAAAATCATTTCCAAAAGTTTGTTCATTTCCGGCAGTGTTTTGTTTTTCATAATATTTATATATCAAACTAAATCGCATAGAAATTGTTGGCTGAAAACGTAATGAACTTTGGTTTTGCTTAAATAGAATATGAAAATTTCTGGTTTCAAAAAATTCAGAATCAAAAGTTTTATTTCCAATTGAAACATTATCAATAAGAGTAATCATTCTTGTAATATTCCATCTTACCTGCATACCGTTTGATTTGAGAGTTCGTGTGTCTATGCCATTAACAAGCAGTAGTTTATTATTGTTGTTGCTAAGTATATAATTTAAGCTGAATTTTGAATTTGTTCTGTTAAAATAAAAAGTATTTCTAATAGATGAACCTGTGCTGATAAGTACACTATCTTGTATTGAGAATAAAAAAGGATTGGCGCTCCTGAGAATATCATCTTGCAAACTTTTACGATTTGCACGATATGCAAATTGATCTGAAAATTTTGAAAGAATCTTCTTAAATCCTGTTTCTTTTCTCCAAATAGCTTCGGGACGTATAAATATCATTTGATTAAACAGATTATTATATGTTTTAATATAATCATCGGTTGGTGTATAAATTCTAATATAATTTCCTTCATCAGAGAAATTAGCATTTTCAAATTCATTTAATTCTTTAACACCGTTTCCATTATAATCTTTCCATATATAAACTCCTTGTCCTATTGCTACTTCAAGATAAGAGAATTCTCTTTTTATCTCCATTCCTGAGCCTATTTCATAATATGTAGTTGTTGAAATAGCGTTTTTAAATAATTTTAAACTATGCTCAATTCTTCCGGTAACAGTATTTTCAGGAGCATTTATGCTTACAAGCGAATCAATAACCGATAGCTTTCTATAATCAAAAGTAAGTTTTAAAATATTTTTTGGATTTTTCGTAAAATGAGAGCCAAAATTGAAATTTTCTCCAAGGGTAGAATAGTGGAGGTTTCCTTCGTATGGCAAGAAATCCCTGCGTTGATTATATCTGGCAAAAACCTTATTCTTTGCAGAATCCTGATTTTGAATGAAAAACCCAAATTGATTATAAGAAAAACTATTTCCGAGCAAACTGTCTTTATTATTCATTTGCCATTGATTATTTTCTTGTTCTTCGTTAATACCAATTTTAAAAAATGCTATAGATTTTGATAATATTGCCTTATGTCTTAAAAATTGTGTGTTGTTAAACTCATCGTTTGATGACAATAAGCTTCCTTGAATATCAAGAGCAAATCCTTTTGTATGAAATTTTGAATTAAAATTATTTCTTACAGCATTAAGATTTTCGTTTCTGTTCATAAATTCAAAATTGTATTTTGCATCACCAAATTTTTGATGTTTGAAATTTAAAAGGCTGTTGAAAAAATGCTCGTTATTGTTTAATTTGCTGTTTGTAAGATTCCAATCGCGTTCAAATTCGGTGTTCCTAAATCTTTCTACAGGGTCAAAATATTTGTCAATTAGTTGATATCCGACTGAAGCAATTATATAAACACTTGTATCTTTTACAGGAATAATTTGTGTTAATCCGGTTTTAAAAGCATAACCTATATCATCATCCCTGTTTTTTGACGAAAATGTATTAATATCATTGTTTGTAAAAGAAAGTTCGAAATCTGCACTTAAATTTTTTGTGAGTTTATATATACCACCGGCAGAGATCATTTGTTTCTTTTTGGGAGTTACCAGCAAGATTACAGGCTCATAACTTCCTGTAGGGGTTCCGCTAACAGGTGCTGTCCATTGATAAACTCTGCCATTTGCAGAATTCTGAACCTGTTTGTAATTACCATTGTTCTCGCCAACATAAGAAAAACCAAGTTGATAAAATGCACTGTCGGGGCTTGTTGAATATACAAAAATACTATCGTAAAGCTGGCTGCTAACAGTAGTATCTATCATTTTATATAAAACATAATCGTTATTAAATTCAACACTGTCAACATTTAATACATAAGCCTGATGAATACTATCGCCAACTGCATTTAAAATTGATTTATCATCATCATTAAGTTCCTGATGTATAGATTGATTTTTACTGTCTTGTTCTGAAAATATGTTAAGCCAAAATTTTCCTTTTTCGCTGATAAATTCATTGCTGTTTGCAATTAGAAAACGAGCATAACTTTTATCTGAATATTCAAATTCTACTACAATTCGTTTATCTTTTGTTACAGGTTGAAGCGGTGTGAAAGTTATTTCTGCAGTATTATAATCTATTGTATAATCATTTCCTTGTCCTCGTTTTAGTAGTTTGCCGTCAATAAAAACTTTTTCTGTTCCTGCCAGAACAATAATAAATGTTTCATTTTCTGCACCTCTCAATTTATAAGGTCCTTGATTTCCTTCAATCCCGTTAAAAACTTGCCTGCTGTATTTTCCTTTTGAAACCGCACCGCTTACAGAGTTTATTAAAGTAAATTTGTCTTCTTTTATAGTATTAGAAAAACTCGCCCCTTGTACTTTTTTATACATTTTCATGAAATAACCTGTTGGCTTTTTAATTTCAAAATCGCCAACAGTTAAGCTTGTTTTATCGTTAAATATTGAAATAAATACTTTGTCAAATTCTTGAATTTGTTGTGTGTTGCCATCAGGTTGAATAGGAATATTATTATCGGTTATTGCAGCAAGTATATTTAAATTGTTATTTATTTTGCCCGATAGTTGTAAATTAAGACTGGAATTCACTATTACATCCTGATTATTCCCAAATGAAATACCTCTTGAGATACTTCCTCGTTTATTTAGTTCATTTGATTTAAAAATGTCATTATTATTATTTAATGAAGCATTATAAAAATATTGATTATTGTCAATATTTGTTGTGTCAATTAACTTATTAATATCCTTATGGAAATATTTTTTAGAAAAATTTATTGGAAATACTCTGTAAGAAATTGAAATATTGCCATATTCTTTTCTCTGTTTTTCTGTAAGATATAGTGTTGCATTAGAGTAATTAATTTCTAAAATACTATCGGGAATTATTTCCCCGTTTTTATCGAATATAATAATAGAGTTTGGTGCAATACTTAAAGTATCAATTAAAATAGAGTCGGAATTAAGATTAATTTTCTTAATTCTGAAATTACTTATATTTTGCGACAATACAGTTATTACGCTAAAAAACAATGATATGAATATTAGATATCTTTTCAAAAAAATGCAATTGATTTTTAAATATTAAATAAATTCAAGTTATAAAATTAAGCAATTGAATTATAAGAACGAATAAAATTATAAATTGTTGAAAAATCAACAATATTTTATTTGCCAATATATTTATTAATCATTAAGATTTATTAGTTTTGACAAACGTCAAACAAGGACAAACGATAAGCGATAAACGATATAACAATAACTAAATCTACATTTTAATGAAACTATTTTTAATTTTATTATTTACGGTAAGTATTTTAAATACTTGTTTTTCGCAAACAGAACCCGAGCTTGTAACAAAACTATATAAAAATGGCAAAAAGCAAAGCGAAGGTAAAATATTTGGTGGAAATGAATATGGAAAATGGCAATATTGGGATAAGAAAGGAAACCTGATACAAGAAACTGAATTTAGTAAGGGAATGTTAAATGGGGTATTAATTTATTATTATAAAAACGGGAAGAAACAAAATGAAGGTAATTTTTATTTTGGTATTCAAACAAAAGAATATAAAGCATGGTATGAAAATGGAAATTTAAAAGAAGAAGGTAGATATAAAGCAGGGTATAAAGACAGCATTTGGACTTATTATTTTGAAAATAGTAAAAAGAAAAAAATTGAAGAATATAATTATGAAACAGGAAGCTTAAAATTAATTGATTATTGGAGTAGTAAAGGAAAACAAACAGTAAAAAACGGAAATGGAAAATATCTTGATTATTATTCAACAGGTAAAATTAAAGAAGAAGGAGAATACAAAGACGGAATTGAAAATGGGAAATGGATACTTTATTACAAAAACGGACAAAAAATGTCGGAAGGTAAATACAAAAATGGTGAGAAAATAGAAAAATGGACATCTTGGTTTGATAATGGGAATATAAAATCTGAATTAAATTATGATAACGGCGATAATATTGAGTGGTTTATTTCCGGTCAAAAAGAAATGGAAGGTAAGCTGATAAAAGGCAAGAAAGAAGGCGAATGGAAATTCTGGTATATAGACGGGAAAATTAATACAATTGCTTCATACAAAAATGACTTAAGACACGGATTAGTTAAACAATTTTATACTAATGGCGAGAAAGAAATGGAAATGGAATTTTTAGATGGTAAAAAAAACGGTTATGCTAAATGGTGGTACGATGATGGCAAATTAGATATTGAAGGTAATTTTAAAAACAATGTTCAGGATGGCTTATGGACATACTGGAGAAAAGACGGAGGAAAAGGAAATGAGGGGAACTATGCACAAGGGCAAATGGACGGCAAATGGACATATTGGTATAAAAACAAACAGGTCTGGAAAATAGGAGAATTTTCAAATGGTATTAAAAATGGTAAATGGATATATTATTTTGAAGATGGAACAAAATTCAAAGTAGGTACATTTGAAAATGGACTTGAAAACGGACTTTGGACAGAATGGTACGAAAATGGCAAAAAGAAAATGGAAGGAACTTTTATTGACGGCAAAATGAATGAAATATGGAAAGCATGGTACGAAAACGGCAATAATAAATATATTATCACATACAAAGACCATATAATTAACGGAACATCTATTTACTGGTACGAAAACGGAAATAAAAGACTTGAAGAAACAATAATTGACACATTGCACACAGCTACTTATAAAACATGGTTTAAAAACGGTAAAATAAATATAAGCGGAAATTATCTCTTAGGTAAAAAGAACGGACTTTGGGAATATTATAACGACAGCGGTATTAAAACACGCGAAGAATATTACGAAAACAACCGCCCTGTTAAAAAATGGATTAGCTGGTATGAAAGAGGTCCTATAAAAAGTGAAACTTCATATAAAAACGGTTTGCGCAACGGCAAAATGAAATATTACAAAAAAGATGGCACCATTATTTACGAAGCAATATTTAAAAATGGCAAATTAACAGGTACAAAAACCGATAATAGAAAAGAAAAAGGTGAACCACCAAAGTATTAAATTGCTCAATTGTTCCGATAGCTATAAATTAGTCGGGGCACGACTCAAAGTCGTACTCCGACTTTTATTGTTGCACTTTTTTATTCCTCCCCTTTGGGGAGGCTAGGTGGGGCTTTTACTCCTTTACAACTTTCTCAACCGCCACGCCTTTACTTGTTCTTACTTTTATAATATATATTCCTTTTGGCTGTGTGCTTAAATCAAGCTCATACTTTTGACTTTTTATATTTGCCTTTTGGCTTTTGACTTTCATTCCTTGAATATCATAAATATCTATTTTCTCTATGTCTTCTGCCTCCACACTTATTTTTCCAGTTGTGGGGTTGGGGTAAATTGAAATATTTGAATTACTATTAAAAATTTCAACACCAACACCTCCATCATTTTCGTACCAAGCAATTTTATCATCTTCTCGAGAAGCTGAAAGTACGTCTATATCAGAGTCACCATCTATATCAATAGCAAATACTGACATAGCACCATCAGCATTTATAGTTATGCTATGCTCTGTAAATGTTTGGCTACCGTTGTTTTCGTACCATGCAATTTCATCATTAGTTCGAGAAGCCGAAAGCACATCTATATCGCTATCGCCATCAACATCTATGGCAAATACTGAAAAAGCAGCATTAGCATTTATAGTTATGATATGCTCTGTAAATGTTTGATTACCGTTGTTTTCGTACCATGCTATTATATCATCACCATTAGAAGCTGAAAGTACATCTATATCGCTATCGCCATCTACATCTATGGCAAAAACTGACATGGCACCATTACAATTTGTAGAAATAGTATGCTTGGTAAATGTTTGACTACTGTCGTTTTCGTACCATGCAATTATATCATCAAAAAAAGAAGCCGAAAGCACATCTATATCGCTATCGCCATCAACATCTATGGCAAAAACTGAATAGGCACCATTGACATTTGTAGAAATAGAATGTTTGGTAAATATTTGGCTACCGTTGTTTTCGTACCATGCTATTTCATCACCCCAATAAGATGCCGAAAGCACATCTATATCGTTATCGCCATCAACATCTAGGGCAAAAACAGAATAAGCACCATTAACATTAGTATAAATAGTATACTTAGTAAATGTTTGGCTTCCATCGTTTTTGTACCATTCTATTTTACTATTACCGTATCCAGTACCATTCCAAGTTCCACGAGAAGCCGAAAGCACATCTATATCGTTATCACCATCAACATCTATGGCAAACACAGAAAAAGCACCATCGGCATTTGCAGAAATAATATGCTCGGTAAATGTTTGACTACCGTCGTTTTCGTACCATGCTATTTTATCATCATCATTAGAAGCCGAGAGCACATCTATATCGCCGTCGCCATCTATATCAATTGCAAATACTGACTGTGCATAATCTGCATTTGTAGATATAGAGTTTTCGGTAAATCCAATTTGTGCAAAGCTTTGTAAATAAAATATGGGTAATACAATCAATAGAAAGTGTAATTTTTTCATAATATATAATTTTAAAATTAATCAATAAACTATTTATTTACCAAAGGTAATAAAAAAATAATTAGTTAATTCGTAAATGTGCTAATTTGCTAATTTACGAATCAACTACTTTGTTTCTTAAATCGTAATTTTAGCCGTATCGCTTTCTATTCCTATTTCTTCGTCGTCAATTACAGCCATTGCATAGTATTCAATTTTTACAGGGGCTACAATATCTTTATTGTCTATATATGGGCTGTTGGTATCGCGGCTTATGAATGTAAAATCTGTTTCGCCCGTTTTTCTACGATATAGATTTATACCGTCGGTCTCGCTTTTATTAAAAGATATTTCTACACCGTGGTCTCTTTTCTTTAGTTGTAGTACTGGTTTAAATGTATCTCTATTAAAAGGATTTTCGGGTCCTATTATATTAAATTCTTTACCAATATCGGTAGTATAGTCGGGGCTGTTTTTTATCATTTGTGCCGTAACCCGCAAATCTTTAACCAGTATTTTTCTTAATTGTTTCGATTTATCATACTGTTTGCTAAGCTGCTCTTTTAGGTCGGTTTCTACATCAATACTCTTGCCATAGTTTGTAACATTAATCTTAGTTGTTTTAATTTCTTCCTCGTTAATACCATAATGGTTTACATGTTTTTCTTCTGTTGTTACAAAACTTTTACTATAAGTTTTAAGCTCATACTTGTTTTGAGGTATATAATCTTGTTTTGGCATAATAAAATAATTTTTGTGTTAAACACTAAGTCTAACTGGTTTATAAATATATTTAATAATACTTGTAACAATTTTATTGCTTATAAGGGCATTATTGGGGCTAATAATTTCACCATCGGAGCCAATAATCTCACCATTGGAGCCAATAATCTCATCATTGGTGCCAATAATCTCATCATTGGAGCCAATAATCTCACCATTGGGGTCAATAATCTCGCCATTGGAGCCAATAATCTCGCCATTGGGACTAAGCATAGCACCCTTGGGCTTAATTAAAGTCCAAACAAGGGCAATTAGGTAATAAATATTAGCTAAAAAGTTATTTAACAGATGTGCTACAACATATATATGTACACTGGCAGTGGTTTGTGGGCTATTGTTAAATGTTATATTATTGAAGCTCATTTTGTAAAGATATAAAATAAAATTGAATACGCAAAAAACATTATCGAAAAAAAATGCCACTGATTCACAAATTTTTCAATTAAACTTTACGGATAGTGATTTTATTTTTTATTTTTGTGCAATTGTAACATAAAAATTAAAAATCATGAAGAAAACACTTTTTGCAATCGTTTTATTAATTGGAATTATTTCCTCAATTACTAATCAGTCTGAAGCATGCACAAATTTTTTGATAACTAAATCTGCATCAACAGATGGTTCTACAATGATATCTTATGCAGCAGATTCACATGTGCTGTATGGTGAATTATATTTTAGACCGGCTGCTGATTATCCTAAAGGTACTATGCTTGATGTTTATGAATGGGATACAGGAAAATTTTTAGGACAAATTAAGCAAGTACCACATACATATTCAGTAATTGGAAATATGAATGAACATCAGGTATCAATTGGTGAAACAACTTATGGAGGAAGACATGAGTTGCATGATTCTACCGGTGTAATTGATTATGGAAACTTAATGTTTATTGCAATGCAAAGAGCTAAAACAGCAAGAGAAGCAATAAAAGTAATTAGTGAGCTAATGGATGAATATGGCTATTATAGTTCAGGAGAGTCGTTTTCAATTTCCGATGCAAACGAAGTTTGGATAATGGAACTTATAGGAAAAGGTCCCAATAACAAAGGTGCAGTTTGGGTTGCCCGTATGGTACCTGACGGATATGTTTGCGGACATGCTAACCAAGCACGTATTACTACATTTCCTTTTAGTGCTGAAAATAAATGGGACAACCCTGCACAAACAACTTTTCATGCTAAGGATGTAATTTCTTTTGCCAGAGAAAAAGAATGGTTTAAAGGAGAAGATGCCGATTTTAGTTTTTCTGATACTTATGCACCTGTTGATTTTGGCGGTGCTCGTTTTTGTGAAATTAGAGTATGGGCATTTTTCAACGAAGTAAAAGCAGATATGGCTCAATACTGGGAATATGCTAAAGGTAATATTACACATGAAGAAGTAAATGGATATGCAAATAACAGAATGCCACTTTGGATAAAACCTGATAAAAAAGTTTCAGTTCACGATATGATGAATTTTATGAGAGATCATTTAGAAGGAACAGAACTTGATATGAGATGTGACATAGGAGCAGGTCCATTTGGATGCCCTTATCGTTGGAGAGGTTTAACATGGCAAGTTGATGATATTACATATTGTAATGAACGTGCAACAGCTACACAGCAAACAGGGTTTTCATTTGTTTCACAATCTCGCAGTTGGTTACCAAACCATATTGGCGGTGTTCATTGGTTTAGTGTTGATGATGCAGCAAGTACTATTTATGTGCCAATATATTGTGGTAGCACAGAAGCACCTGAATCTTATGCAGTAGGAAATGGTTCAATGATGGAGTTTGATCAAAAAGCTGCTTTTTGGGTATTTAACCTTGTATCTAATTTTGCATATACTCGTTGGAGTTATATTCATCCTGAAATATATGATTATCAACAAAAAATTGAAAAAGTATTTATAGAATTTCAGGCAAAAGTTGATGCAAAAGCTCAAGAACTTTTTGAGAAAAATCCGGAAGATGCTACTAAATTAGTAACAGGCTTTTCAGTTCATGCAGCAAACAAAACGCTTGAATTGTGGAGTAATTTTTTCAAATATTTATTTGTAAAGTATATGGATGGAAATATTAAGGAAGTAGTAGAAATTCCCGAAAATCATAAATATATTCCTGCCAAAGTAGATCAACCTGGTTATGGTGAAGCATGGTACAGAAGAATTGTTGCCGAAACAGGCGATACATTTAAGATGAAAGGCGAATTGGGACATTAGATAATTATTAATTCTTCATTCTTAATTAATAACTCTTAATTCTTATAAGGAGCATAAACCACTTTTATACTGGTTTCAATTTCTCTGGCAATTAAATCTCTTACAAGACCGGGGATTTTTATATTGAAATCTTCAGGGATAAGTGTTAAGCTTGAAGAAGCTAAAATTTTTCCTTTTTTAATCTTTATTTCTGCATTTTCTTTGATTGTAATTGTAGCTCCGTGCATACTTAGCTCGCCTTCAACTAAAACCTGATATGTGCCATCCTTATTGAAATCAATTTTATCAATATCAAGTATCTTACCCTTAAATTTTGCTTGAGGGTATTTATCAGATTCAATATAATTTTCGTTGAAATGCTCTTCGGCCAAGGGGCGCATAAATTTAAAATCTTGCATAAACAAAGCAAAAACAATTTCGCCTGTTTCAATATTTAAAAAAGTAACAACTCTTTTATTATAAGCCTGAATTGTAATTACGGGAGTAGGGGATACAAACTTTATATATGCTTTTTTTGAGAAGTATTTATTCTGAGATTGTAAAGCAACAGAAAAAAGTACAATAAAAAATATTGTAAATATTTTATTCCATTTCCTCATATTCTTCATTTTTCTTGCCAAGTGAAAATACTCTTGTAATATTAAAGCCAAAATAGATATCACCTTTTTTCCAACTATCTGTAGTTTCACCTAAAAAAGCGTTTTCGGTAATTGTTTGGTAGTTTGTTAAGTGTAGTTGAAAAACATGACTGCCGGTTTCAATATCAAAACCAATTGAAAGTGGATTTGTATTTCCCAGACTACTTATATTTTCTTTGTCGAAAAGATAAAAATATTCAATATTAATTGATGTTCGTGTTGTTATTTTAAATCTGCCACCTATGCCAAGCAATTTTATATCGTTATTATGTTCTTCAAGTTCAACCAGGTTTCTATGCAGAAAAGTTGGTGATAATTGCACTGACAGTTTGCTGCTTATTTTTCTGGCAATTAATAATTGATGCAGATATGATAATCTTGAACTAAAATAATTTGTTCTTGTTTCATCTACCCATCTCATTGAATTTAAATAATTACTGCACAAATAAGATACAGAAACAGGCATTTTTATTTTACCTTTCGATTGTCTTAAAAAACTTATTTTAGTAAATCCGGTAAATGTTTTTTGGTAAGTTGCTCTGCCAACACCTATCATTATCCAGTTAAATAAGCCATATTCTAAATTTAGGTTTGAGCTTGAGTGGTCGAGTCCAAAAAATTCATAAGCACCGCTGTTAATATTTCCAAAGCGATGAGAAATTCTAAAATCAAGATCTTTTTTTTGCATTCTTTCAACAGAATGTCCGTTAATTATTCTTGTTGATTTAAAAGTAGCAATTGTATAAGTTGTGTTGTTATCAAGTTCAGTTTGCAGTAAACTGTCAAGCTCGCTAACTTGTGCAAATAGATTTATCGATAAAGAACAGATAAAGATAAGAAGTAATATTTTAACTCTCTTAATCATTTTTTGCTCCTTTCTCTATCCATGCTTTAATTTTTAATAAAGAGCAACTATCCAATTGGTAATCTTCGGGCATAAAAACATATTCAGCATTGTAAGAAACAGAACCATAAAGGCTGCTGTCATCGGCTGCTGATTTAATATCAGAGTAATTTTCAAGAGCAATACCACCTCCAAGAACAGGAGCATTATTATTGTCGTGACATGCATTGCAATGACCTAAAAATATTGGATAAATATCTTTTGAGAAAGAAACATTTGCAGTATCACAATTACTAACAACATCCTTAATATATAATTCTTCTTCATTATCGTAGTAGCATGAACTTACAACAATAATTATAAAAGAAAAAAGTAGATATTTGTAAAAGTGCTTCATGTTAATATATACGCCAAAAATAATTAAAATATTTATAATTATTTTTGTTTTGTTATATTTACCCCAAATTAATATGCTGTAAAAATTACATTTGATAACATCTGACAAAATATCGGAATATCTGCAAAACATTTTTCTGTACAACGAAAAAGCACCCTTGTTGTTCACAGGCTTTTATTTCTGGGCTTTCTTTGCCATACTGCTTGTAGGATACTCTATTGTATACAAGAAAAAAGTAGTACGTAATTCGTATCTGTTTATACTTAGTTTGTTTTTTTACTACAAATCGGGGGGATATTTCTTTACCATACTAATATTTTCTACTCTTGTTGATTATTCCCTTGGACTTTTAATATATAATGCCAATAAAAGATCGCTGAAAAAGCTATGGGTTTTTTGTAGTATAGCTGTAAACCTCGGATTGCTGGCATATTTTAAATACACATATTTTTTTACCAACCTTTTTAATCAGTTTTTAGATTGGCTTTTATATAATTTGAATTCGCTAAACGATTATTTCTCTCTGCATCTAATAATTCCGAGCAGTATACCCAAGTTTGAAGTTGTTAATCTGCTTGCAAAATGGACAAACGATATCACCGGAAGTGGTTTCGATATCAGCACTATTATACTACCTGTGGGTATTTCGTTCTATACATTTCAAACAATTAGTTACAGTGTTGATGTATTTAGAAATAAGCTAAAACCTGTTAGAAACATACTCGATTTTGGCTTTTACGTTACCTTTTTTCCGCAGCTTGTTGCCGGACCAATTGTAAGGGCTGCCGAGTTTATCCCACAGTTGTATAAAAAATATCAACTTTCAATGCAGGAATTTGGGCATGCAATTTTTCTTATTATCAATGGCTTGATAAAAAAGATGATAATATCAGATTATATCTCAATAAATTTTGTAGACCGTGTGTTCGATAATCCGCTAAGCTATACAGGATTTGAAAACCTAATGGCAACTTACGGATACTCAATTCAGATATACTGCGATTTTTCGGGCTACACCGATATAGCCATAGGTGTGGCTCTGTTGCTGGGTTTCAGACTACCGCTTAACTTTAACTCGCCATACAAGGCAACAAGCATTACCGATTTTTGGAGACGATGGCATATATCGCTGTCAAGCTGGTTGCGCGATTACCTGTATATATCGCTTGGCGGAAACCGCAAAGGCAAAATACGCACTTATATAAACCTAATGCTAACAATGCTACTTGGCGGATTATGGCACGGAGCAGCCATAAAGTTTGTTATATGGGGCGGAATACACGGTGTGGCACTTGCACTTGATAAAGTACGTTTGCTGATATTTAAAAAACGCCAAAAAACATCTCTTATATCAAGATTTTTCTCAGTACTAATAACATTTCATATAGTAACAATTGCATGGCTGTTTTTCCGTGCAGGCAGCATGTTAGAAGTAAAACAAATGCTTAATCAGATATTCAATAATTTTGCCCCCGAGCTAATGTGGCAAATGATAGTATCGTACAAAACAATATTTGCAATAATACTTATAGGCTTTGTTATTCATTGGCTACCGGCGAGTTTTAAAGAAACTTACAGAGGCTTGTTTATAAAATCGCACATACTTATTAAAATACTTATTGCAACACTTGCCGTGATATTAATATACCAGTTTAAGTCTGCCGACGTACAGCCTTTTATATACTTTCAGTTTTAAATCGCACAAACATTTGTTTTTCACTTTCGTGATATAGCAAAACTGTTTCATCCAGTTATCAATCTGTTTCATGCAAACATCAATCTGTTTCATCCGATTACCAAGCTGTATCTCGTAAATGTTAAGCTAAATCTCTTGCTCGTTGAGTGGAGTCTTGTGGTCGTCAGATTGAGTCTCTTGGTCATCAGATGCTCTCTTGTTGTCGTCAGAAGCTCTCGCATGGTTGTCAGATACTCTCGCATGGTCATCAGATGCTCTCGCATGGTCATCAGATGCTCTCGTATGGTCATCAGATGCTCTCGTATAATCGTCAGATGCTCTCGCATGGTCGTCAGATACTCTCGTATAATCGTCAGATGCTCTCGTATAATCGTCAGATGCTCTTGTATAATCGCAATATACTTAAATAAAGAGGGAAAACAGTTAAATAAAGTGCTAAAACACTTAAATAATGCCAAAAACACTTGTTTTTTGTCGGAAAATGTAGCAATTAGAAAAACAGAGTAAATTACAAATTCATCCGATGACTTAAAGTCATCGGATGAGTAACCAATAAGTTTAAAATGCCTAAAATTAAAAGGGAGAGTTTTTTGTTTGTTTGTTATTTTTATGCAACCTTTTATAAAGAATTTGAGTCTAATAAGAAAACAATAGTTTATGAAAAGACTTCTCCTTTTTTTCTTTTTAATAATATCAATTTTTAGTTTTACTCAGAACTTTTTACCATTTTCACAAAATACAACATGGAGGAATGAATATTCTAAATTTTGGAATTCAACACCAGTATACCAAAATTATTACTCTTATAGAATAAATGGTGATACAATAATTAATGGTTTTTCATATTTTATTATTGAAAGAGATTTTGGAACATTTCCTTATTGCTATTTACGTTTAGACAGTAATAATTCAATCACTTATGCTAAATATGATATATTAAGTATGAAAGATACAAGTGAATTTATTTTGTACGATTTTTCTTTGCAGATTGGAGAATCAATTATGACAAGATTCGATGATCAATTAGTTAGTTTATATGTTGAAAATATTGATTCAGTTTTTTTACATAATCATTATAGAAAAAGAATCCAGTTGTTATGTCCAATGCATATAAGTGTTTGGATTGAAGGTATAGGTGATGTTGACGCTGGTCTTTTATATTCTGATTTTCATACAGAGTTTTCATATGATTTCACTTTTTATGCATACCTTCTTTGTTATTCTATTAATGATACAATGATATATGGAGGTAGTGGTATAGGAGAATGCTGGACAACAATGAATATTGAGAATTTTTTTATTAATGATTATAAAATCTATCCCAATCCTACAACGGGAAAAATAAGAGTGGAGGGAGAAGACATAGAAAGAATTGAGGTTATGAATGTGCAAGGGAAAACCATAAAAAACACCGTCATTGCGAGCAAAACGAAGCAATCTGCTAATAAGAATGAGATTGCCACGGGCTATCGCCCTCGCAATGACGTGATAGATTTAAGCAATCAGCCAAAAGGCATATATATTATAAAAGTAACCACCCAAAAAGGTGTTGTGGTTAGGAAAGTGGTATTGGAATAAAACCCATATTTATACTTAACCCAAATTACAGAAGGAATAAAAGGTGGGCTTTTTCTTGACTTTTTGATGTTTTATACATATATTTGTAAAAACCCCATAATCCTAATATCATGAAAAAAATAATTCTACTACTGTTTTTATGTCCACTATTATCTTTTGGGCAATTTACCAATTATTCAACACTTGATGGTCTTGTCGGCGATAATGCTCAATGTTTTAGTGAAGGAGTTTCCGGTAATTTGTGGATAGGCACATTTCAAGGTCTGTCATATTATGATGGAATTGATTTTACTAATTACACTACAAATGATGGTTTGATATCAAACGGTATAAAAGCAATTGAAATAAGTAATACCGGGAAAATTTGGATTGGTACCAGTAGTGGAATATCAGTTTTTGATGGTTTTTCGTTTACAAACTATACTACTGCCGAAGGATTGATAAGTAATAATGTGTATGATATTCAAAAAGATACTGCTGGTAATATCTGGATTGCAACCCCAGATGGTATTTCTGTTTTTAATGGTTTTACTTTTATAAATTATACTGTTGCTGAAGGATTGCCAACCAACAGTATTAGGCAAATTACTATGGATAATAGCGGAACTATTTGGATTGGCACAGGTGCAGGTCTTTGTCGTTTCGATAATCCGGGTTTTACTATCTGGACTACCCTTGATGGACTGCCATCTAATATTATTTCTATCTTGAAAGCCAAAGATAATATATATATGAATGCAGGAGGACCTAGGATTTGTGTTTTTGACGGTACTACTTTTTCTTTATATGATGACAGCAACGGTCTACCATCCTCAGGTTTATTAAAAGGAATTTCTATTGACGCAGACACAAATATTTGGATAGCTTATTCTAATATGCTTTATAAATTTGATTTAATTAATGTAGACATATATTCATCTTCAAATTCAAATTTGCCAAGCGGAATTAATAATGTTCATACTATAGATAATGATATATTAGTTGCAACAGCGTCTTATGGTTATTTTATTTCGGGTAATAATATTATTTTAAATAACATCTACGATACTTTACAGATAAATAATATTAATGCACTAGTAAATAGTACTGGGATTTTATTTCAATCTGAAAATATTGTTAACATCAATATCTTTGAAGTCCCTGCGGGTTCAGGAAAAATGTCAAATTTTGCTTCTACTGTTTGGATAGGAGGAATGGATGAGGATAATCTTTTTCATATGGCTGCCGGAAGATTTAATCATGATACAGATTGGGAAACTGGTCCCATAAGCAACAATTACAATGCTTTTGAGTATGATTCCATATACAACAGAGTTTGGAAAATAAATAAATCAACTATCGATTATCATATCCAGCATTGGAATGATACAGGATATATTGTTCCTCCTTCAATTTTAGGATGGCCTGATATTGCAGAATATCTTGATTCAAATCTAAATAGTATTTATGATCCCGATAGTGGAGATTATCCTTTAATTATGGGAGATCAGGCAATACTTTGTATTTATAATGATGATATAAACGAAGCAACTGTTGGACGAAATAAAATGAAGGCAGAAGTTCATTCTTTGGTTTATGGCTATAATGAACCTACAGATTCGGCTTTATATAATACAGTATTTGTGCAATATAAAATTAAAAATAAATCTATATATAATTATTCTAATGTATATATGGGAGTATATGATGATATTGATATTGGAGATGCCTGGGATGATTATATTGGTGTTGATACTTCGACCAATGCATACTATATTTATAATGGTGATAATTATGACAATGATTATGGTATTCATATCCCAGCACAAGGTGTTGCTTTTTTGAGTTCAAAAATGACATCTTCTACTTATTTTACTAATGGAGTAGGTGTTACAAGTGATCCTGTTACGCCAATGGAATATTTTAATGTGCTTACAGGTTATTGGAAAGATGGTTCTCCTTATACTGACGGCGGAACAGGTTATGGTGGCACAACTCCCGTAAACTATGTGTTTACAGGAAATCCTGAATCACCAATAGCATGGAACGAAGCTTTTATAGGTAATTCTCCGGGTGATAGAAGAGGAGTAGGTATTGTTGGTCCATTTACACTTGATGCAGGACAGGAAATCTGTATTGATGTTGCACATGTTAACGCCATTGCTTATGATGGAGATAATATTTTAAGTGTAAAATATCTTCATACCAGAATGCTTGAGATTCAGTTATGGAAGAGTCTAAATCCAGGCTTAAGTTGTGATTCTATTATTACAACTCCTTTAAACAACCTATTTGTTTTTGCTCAGGATACTGTGTTTTGTGCAGACCATGGAAATATTTCCCTGTATAGTATTAATGTTGGCGGAGTTTATCCTTTTACTTATGAATGGGCAGATTCAACTGGAGCTGTATTCTCTACAGATGAAAATCCAACAATTCCTCTACCAATAAATTCACCTACAAATTATTATGTTACAATTACCGATGCACAAAGTAATACTGCTACTGATACACTTACAGTTTTTGTTAATCCACTTCCTGTAATTAATTTAGGAACTTTTCCTGATCAGTGTTCCGGCGATACTGTAACTATTGATATTTCAGGCTATTCGCAATATCAATGGAGTAATGGAAATACCACAGGAATAGTTAATCTTACACTTCCCGGATATTATTATGTTACTGTTACGGATAGTATTGGTTGCGTAACATCGTGTACTACTAACTTGTTTTTTACTCCCAATACTCTTAACCTAAATGATATTACACCCTCTTGTGTAGGAGGAAGTGTAACATTAGATGCAGATACCGGTTTTACAACTTATTTGTGGAGTACAAATGAAACTACGCAATCTATATTTATTAATACACCATTCTCGGGGCAAGCAATATATTCGGTTACTGTTACAACAGCTAATGGCTGCACATTCACAGATTCTACTATTGTTGATGTAACTGCTCCTTATACATATCTTGGAAATGATACATCAATTTATAGCAATGAAACACTAACACTATTCTCAGGTAATTATGTTGATTATTTGTGGAGCGATGGAAGTACAAATCCTCAATATATATTTGATGGAAGCGTTGGATCCGGAACATATACAGTTTGGTTACAGACAACAGATTATTATGGATGTGTTTCGAGTGATACTATCCAAATTACAGTAATTCTATGGATAGGTATTAATAACATAAACTTAAGTAATGTTCAGATATTCCCCAATCCTACTACAGGAAAAATAACAGTTAAGGCAGAGGATATGGAGAGAATTGAAATTTTGGATTTTACAGGAAAATACCTAACAGGTTTTGAAAACCTTTTAGGTATAAAAGAAATAGACCTAAGTCACCAAGCTAAAGGTATATACTTTATAAAAGTAACCACAAACAAGGGCGTTGCTGTTGGGAAAGTTGTATTGGAATGAAGTCAAGACTAAAAGTCACAAATTGTAAGGGGAAAGTAAATAGAGGTTTTATTCAATCTGAAAACTATAAAAAGTTATGAAAAATGGATTTGTTCCATTACTAATAATTCTGAGTTTAAATAGTATTGTATTTTCTCAGACATTAATGTTTCAAAAGACTTTATATATTCCAAATTCTCATGAAGGTGAATATTCTAAAATTATTAATTTTCAGAATGGATATTTGATAACATTTCTAACGAATGATGTACTTGGACTTACTGACGCTTGTTTAATAAAAACAGATTATGCAGGTAACATAATTTGGGAGAGGGTAATAGGAGGAGTAGAAAATGAATGGTTTTCTGACATTAAAATAACTGCAAATAATAACATTATTTTAGCTGGACACACAAGAAGTTTTGGACCTAATGCTCCAATAGCTGACAATATTTTTATTGTAAAACTGGATTCAATTGGTAATGGTATTGTTGCAAAAGCATACGGAGGTAATGAATATGATGGTGCTATATCTATTCAACAAACATTAGATGGTGGATTTATCATTACTGGATATACAAGGAGTTATGGTTTTGGAGATTATGATATCTATTTAATAAAGATTAATAACATAGGAGATATGGTTTGGACAAAGGTATATGGTACACCTAATATTGAAAAGGGATATTCTGTTATTCAAACAGCAAATAATAACTATGTAATAGCAGGCTATTGTAATGATCTTATTGGAAATAACGATTTCTTCCTTATGAAAACTGATTCTGTTGGAAATATTTTGTGGGTAAATTCCTATGGAGGTAATAATCATGATTATTATAATATTTTCCTTAATATTACTGATGATAATGGTTATATAATTTCAGGAAATACAAATAGTTTTGGTGCAGGCGATATTGATATGTATGTAATAAAAACTGATATTAATGGTAATTTGCAATGGTCTAAAACATACGGAGGTAATGATGAAGATCGCATATGGTCAATTGAACCAACTTCTGATGATGGGTACATATTATGTGGAGAAACAAGTAGTTTCGGAGCAGGAAATGTTGATACTTATGTAATAAAAATTGATTCAAATGGAGATATTCTATGGACTAAAACATATGGTGGATATAATAATGAACATTGTGGACATGCGATACAGTCAGATAATGGAGGATATATAATAACTTCTGCATCTTTTGGCTTTTCATCCGGGATAAGTGATCTTTATTTAATAAAAACCGACAGTATGGGAAATAGTGGTTGTAATGAGTATAATACCAATACAATAATTAATGAACCAAATACAATAGTTACTTCTTTAATATTTCAAACAACTTCTGGCGGGATTGCTGAAAATGTTTATCCGGATGTAGCTATCAAGCTTTTTACTACATATACATTATGTATGACTAATTCTATTGAAGAAATAAAAGAGCCATTTTTGCAATATATAATTTACCCAAACCCCACAACTGGAAAAATAAGTGTGCAGTCAGAAAATGTTGAGAGAATTGAAATTTTGGATTTTACAGGAAAATACCTAACAGGTTTTGAAAACCTTTTAGGTATAAAAGAAATAGACCTAAGTCACCAAGCTAAAGGTATATACTTTATAAAAGTAACCACAAACAAGGGCGTTGCTGTTGGGAAAGTTGTATTGGAATAGAGCCTAATCCCCAGAAAAGAGGACTTTTTTTAATCCTTTATTTGAAGAAATAAAAATCGAGTTTTTTTATTCTAATTGTATAATTATCTTTGGGAATTATTTTAAATGTTTAATTAAAAAATGAGATTATGATTAAGTTATTATTACCTGTAGCAATTTTATTCATGCTGTCTTCATGCTGCAATACCGAGTGTGACTCAACGGAGGGCAATGATACAGATTCAACACAAGTTGTTGAAGAAACTAATGTTGTTGAATTTGCAGATTTCAACAAAAATGTAGAACAGCTTGTTGGCGAAATTATAACAATGGAAGGAGTAGTTACTCATGTTTGCCGTCATAGCGGAGATAAAATGTATATGATGGATGAAAATTCAGAATTTTCTGTAAAGCTGGTAATAAGTGATCAGATAACAAGTTTTGATACTCTTTACGAAAGCAAAAAAATACTTGTAGAAGGTATTGTTGAGGAATTAGTAATAGATTCTGCATATATTGCCAACTGGGAGCAGGAAATATTGGAAGAAGAAGAATCGAAAGCCAGAGAAGAAGCAGTTCATGCAGACGGAACACACGAAACCGATGGCGAATGCGATCATCATAGTAATGAAACAAATCTTATTGAAAGCTACAAAAAGCAAATAGAAAACAACGAAGGAGAGCCATTAATATTTTATTCTCTTAGTGCAACAAAAATAGAAGAGGTAGAATAGCAAAATAATTGTTTCATTGTTTTAAAATAATGTTTTGTTTTTGGATATTCCCCTTTAGGTAGGTTAGGAAGGCTTTTTGGCAATATACTTATTAATCTTGATCATCATATCAAAAAAGATAATGCGAGCATAACCGTTCCGGGTTATATGAAAATAAGCTTTATTTAGTTCTTCGTAAATTTTTTGAACGTTAGAGTTATTTATAAATTTTGGAAATACAGAAGCAAATTTTTCATCTTTGTTTGTTTCAGTATCAGTTAATTTGCTCAATACTTTATTTCCCGACGATAACATATAATATTCTCTTATCATACGCATAGCATATTTCAAAAATTGCTTTTGGCGTTCTCTTCCTAAAGTTCTAAATTCTTCTGTAAGATTGTTTATATCAACATATTTCAAACTGAAGCTGAATCGCATCATATTCATAAACAGATCAAAATTTATTTCGTTTAAGCCCGAAGAATTAATGTTTTCAAGTACGTTTATCATATTACCTTCCGAAAGCCTGATAATGTCGCTTATTTCATTATCATCTATTTGGTGCTTTTCTTTAAGATATTGCCTTAAACTCAAATCATCAATTTTTGGTATTTTAATTATTTGAGTTCGCGAAATAATAGTAGGTAAAATTACATCGGTTTGCTCCGATATTAATATAAATAATGTTTTTTCCGGTGGTTCTTCAAAAATTTGCAGCATTTTATTAGCAATTGAAATGTGCATTTTTTCTGCCATCCAAATTATCATTATCTTATATTCCGATTCGAAAGATTTAAGATTGATCTTATACATTATCTCTCTGCTTTCATCGGTATAAATCAGTCCTTGTTTGTTCTCTGCACCAATGATTTCTATCCACTGGTTGAGATTGAAATAAGGATTATCGTTAACTTTTTCTCTCCATTTAGTAATAAATTGTTCGCTAATTTTTTTACCAGATTTAGGAGTTGTGATAGGAAAAACAAAATGTAGATCGGGATGTATAAGTTTCTGATATTTACTGCAAGATGGGCAAATTCCGCAAGAATCGTTTTCTGCTTTATTTTCACAGCAAATGTATTGTGCATAAGCTATAGCAAGTGCAAGTTTTCCAATACCTTCTGTCCCCAAAAATAACTGTGCATGACTAATGCGATTTTCTTTTACAGTATCAATTAGTTTACTTTTAATCTCACTTTGTCCTATAATATCTTTAAATTGCATTATTATTTTAACTTTTTATTTGGGCAAATTTATCAAAAATGGAAAGTAAAAATACTAAATACATAAATAATTGTTAAGCTTTTTTAAGGATATTTTTGAAAATATATTTTTATCTTTAAGGCGACAAAATACAAAACATAAATAGCAGATTATGAACTTAATGGATAATTATAACTTTTCTGGAAGAAAAGTAATAGTACGAGTTGACTTTAATGTGCCTTTTGACGAAAATGGTAAAATTTCAGACGATACTCGTATTGTTACAGCTATTCCTACTATTCGCCATATACTTACAGAAGGAGGTTCGGTTATCATACTCACTCATTTGGGTCGCCCAAAAGGCAAGCAAATTGAGAAATTATCTGTTAAACAAATTGTTCCTTATGTTTCAGATTTGCTTGAAACAGATGTTTTGTTTGTAAACGATTGTATAGGGAAAGAAGTTAAGCAAAAAGCTGAAAAACTTAAAGCAGGTCAAGTAATGATGCTTGAAAATCTAAGGTTTCATAAGGAAGAAATTGAAGGTGATGAAGAGTTTGCAAAACAACTTTCCGATCTGGGTGATGCTTATGTTATGAATGCTTTTGGTACAGCTCATAGAGCTCATGCTTCTACATATACAATGGCTAAGTTTTTTCCTTATGATAAAATGTTCGGCTTTCTTGTAGAAAATGAAATAAAAAATATTGATAAGGTATTAAAGAAAGCAAAAAAACCTTTTACGGCAATAATTGGCGGTTCAAAAGTGTCAACAAAAATTCACATAATTGAGGCATTACTCGAAAAAGTAGATAATTTGCTAATTGGAGGAGGAATTGTTTTTTCATTTGTTAAAGCAATGGGAGGAAAGGTAGGTGATTCTTTATATGAGGATGACTATGTGGAAATTGCCAAAAATATTATTGAAAAAGCAAAGAGATATAATACAAATTTATATATTCCAACTGACTGCATAATTGCCAATAAATTTGATAATGATGCAAGCATTGACCACTGTGAAATTGATAAAATACCTGATGGTTGGATGGGACTTGATATTGGAATAAAGTCTGCAGAAAGATTTGCTGATGTTATTGAAGAATCATCAACTATTTTATGGAATGGTCCGATGGGAGTTTTTGAAATGAATCATTTTTCTAATGGAACTCTACGTACAGCACTTGCAATTGCCAGAGCGACAGACTTTGGTGCGTATTCATTAGTAGGAGGGGGAGATTCTATAGCTTCCATTAATAAATATGGATTGGCACATAAGATAAGTTATATTTCAACAGCGGGTGGTGCTTTGTTAGAATATATTGAGGGAAAAACATTACCAAGTATAAAAGCAATAAAGCGCACTTATTCGCTTGACGACTATGATTTTAATGGCAAGCGAACACTTGTAAGAGTTGATTTTAATGTGCCTTTTGACGAAAATGGTGAAATTGCAGATGATACTCGTATTGTTACGGCTATACCAACTATTAGAAAAATTATAGCTGATGGCGGTTCTGCAATTATAATGACACATTTGGGGCGACCAAAGGGAAAAAGAATACCTGAAATGTCGTTAAAACATATTATACCTTATCTTGAAAATGCTTTTGATAAAAAAATAATTTTTCAGGAACATTGCCTTGGTGATGATGCAAAAAAAGCAGCAAGCAAAATGAAACCGGGCGATATTATGATGCTGGAAAACCTGAGATTTAATAATGGAGAGATAAATGGAGATGAGGATTTTGCGAAAAACCTTGCAGAATTGGGTGATGCTTATGTAATGAATGCTTTTGGAACTGCCCACAGGGCGCATGCATCAACCTATACTATTGCAAGATTTTTCCCACACGATAAAATGCTTGGTTATCTTGTAGAAAGCGAAATAAATAATATTAACAAGATATTGCACAGTGCTCAAAAGCCTTTTACAGCTATTGTTGGTGGGGAAAAAATTTCCACTAAAATAGAAATAATTGATGCATTGCTCGAAAAGGTGGATAGATTGATTATTGGTGGAGGAATTGTTTTTACTTTTATCAAAGCACTTGGGGGAAAAATAGGTAATTCTTTAATAGAAGAAGATTATATTAAAGTTGCAAAAAAAATAATTGAACGTTCTAAACAACTTGGAGTTGAACTATTTTTACCTACAGATTGTATTATTGCTGATGCATTTGACAAGGATGCAAATATTCGCCATTGTGAAATTGATAAAATTCCTGATGGATGGATGGGACTTGATATTGGAATAAAATCTGCTGAAATTTTTGCAGAAATTATTGAAACCTCACAAACTATTTTATGGAATGGACCAATGGGAGTATTTGAAATGCGTTATTTTTCAAATGGAACTTTAAGAATTGCAATGTCAATTGCAAGAGCTACCGATAAAGGTTCATATTCATTAATAGGAGGAGGCGATTCTATTGCTGCTGTTAATAAATACAGTTTAGCTCATAAAATTTCATATATATCAACAGCCGGTGGTGCATTACTGGAATATATTGAAGGAAAAGAATTGCCTAGTTTGAAAGCAATTAAGCAAAATATATAAATATTTATTTATTACTTTTATTATAAATAATAACTCGTTTTCTAATTTCAAGTAAAAAAATCATAATAAGCCAAGCTAAAGAACTTATTAAAATTGAAATCATTATAGATTTTGATAGTCCTAATTTTTCAGTTTGGAATGACATGGAAAATTTTTTCATTACAGTAATTGAATTAGAATTCAATATTAATTCATAATGTGCTTTTTGTTCCAAAAAGTTAATAATATTTATATTATTATCGGAGTGATAAATATTTTTTTTGTCATCGTTAAAAAATAATGTTTGTAAACTGTCATGTTCATTGATTTCTTCATCAATTTTGGTTATTATTTTCAATGCTTCTTGTTTAGTGTTTTGCATTGTGGCTTTCACATAATCAATATTATCAATATATTTAATAATTCCATTTGTAATTAAATTTATATTAGATGTATCAAAAACTTCAATTTGTATTTCAAAGCAATTATGTCCATAAATACCTATGTCTTTTGCATATACATAATTGTTTGAAGATGTATTATCAATAATTTTAGAATTAATATTTTTAATATTTTTCAGATATTCTACTGGTATTCCAAGTTTTTTTGAACTTGTTTCATAATTATTTTGTTTTATTTCAATATTCAATGATCTAATATACTCAACAATATGTACATTAGAAATAAAGTTTGAGTTAGCTATAAGTGTAGATTTGAAATAAGTTTGAGTATTATATAATTTATATAAACCAATTCCTATCCCAATAGCAATAAATATTATATACAATAGTATCCATTTTTTCAGTATATTATATATTTTAGCTGTAAGTTCTATTATATCAATTTCTTTGTTACTCATAATTTGTTGAATTTAATTTTATCTAAGCGCTAAAATAATAATTTTTAAGAAATAATATTAGATTTGTTTTTTAAATGTTTTATTAATTACACTATTGATCCTGCTTTTTTGTGATTCTGTTAAATTTGAGCCACTTGGTAGGCATAACCCATTATTAAATAATTTTTCAGATACTCCATTAACAAAAGCAGGATAATTTTTAAAAATAGGTTGTAAATGCATTGGTTTCCATAATGGTCTCGTTTCAATGTTTTCTTTAGAAAAAGTTGTTCTTATTTTTTCTAAACTTAAAGTATTTGTTTTTGAAAAATCAAAAGTAATTGTTGTTAACCAGCGATTTGAAAAGTTATTCTCAATTTCATCTAAAAATGATATGAAATCATATTTTTTGAGCAATGTTTTATAAAAATTGAAAACATTTCTTCTTTGTTCAACTCTTTTATTGATAGCTTCAAGTTGTGCTCTACCTATACCTGCAACAATATTACTCATCCTATAGTTATAACCTATTTGTGAATGTTGATAATGAGGAGCATCATCTTTTGCCTGAGTTGCAAGAAAACGAGATTTTCTTATTGCCTCATAATCATTTGAAAATAAGGCTCCACCACCACTACTTGTTATAATTTTATTGCCATTAAAAGACAATATCCCAAATTTTCCGAATGTACCGGTATGTTGGTTTTTATATTTGCTACCTAGTGACTCAGCAGCATCTTCAATTACAGGTATTTCGTATTTGTTTGCGATATTAATTATTTCTTCAATTTTTGCTGGCATTCCATAAAGATGTACTAATATTATTGCTTTTGGTTTTTTGCCTTTTGCTAAGCGATCTTTAATTGCTTTTTCTAATAAATCAGGGCACATGTTCCATGTTTCTTCCTCGCTATCAATAAGTATTGGACTTGCGCCTTGATAAACAATAGGATTTATTGATGCAGAAAATGTAAAACTTGGAGCAATAACTTCATCCCCTGATGAAACACCCAATAAAATCAAAGCTAAATGCATAGCTGCTGTTCCCGAACTCAATACTGCTGTACTTCCAACATCTAAATAATTTGATAATTCTTTTTCAAAATTATCAACATTTGGACCTAAAGGAGCAACCCAATTTTCATTAATTGCTTGTTGAATGTATTTTATTTCATTTCCTGTCATGTGTGGAGATGAAAGGTATATTTTGTTTTCCATTTTTATAGTTTAATGTTATCAAAAAATTGTTTTAAAGATAATTTTAATATCTGTCCATACATTGTTGTTTTTATAATAATATAAATTTATTTTAACTTTATCAGGATAAATAACAGTATCGTTATATTCAATTGGATTTTCAACTTTTGATAATATTTCTTCTTCATTTGCATATTTTAAACTTGCCGGACCTGTAATACCCGGTTTTAGTTTTAATATTTTTCTCTCTTCTCTTTTAAGTTTATCTGCATATCCGGGAACATCGGGACGTGGTCCTACAAAACTCATTTGTCCAAAAAGAATATTAATTAATTCAGGCAGTTCATCTAGTTTATAATTTCTTAAAAACGCTCCCACTTTTGTAATCCTTTTGTCATCTTTTGTTGAAACAGTATTTTTATCATTATTAACACACATCGTTCTGAATTTTATAATAGTAAAAAGTTTTCCGTTTTTACCAACTCGTTTTTGAGTAAACATTATAGGACCTTTTGAACTTAGTAAAATAATTAATCCAATGATTATTAAAAATGGAGAAAAAATAATTAATCCAAAAAATGCGAAAAAATAATCAAAAAATATTTTCATAAATTATTAATCAACTGGCAAATCAAAGGGTAAAGATAATGAAATTAGATATAAATTCTTGTTCTTTTTTTACACAATACAAATAATGAGAAAAAGAATGCAAAAAAATCAACTCAAGTTTAAGTATTAAGCATTTATTCAAAAATAAAATTACTAAGAATTATTACAATTTATATTTTATATTAATCCTCCACTTAATTCTATTGATGTCCCATTAACATAATTGGAATTTACAATAAAATCAATAGCATTTTTAATATTTATAGGATTGCCAAATTCCTTACAAGGTATCTTTTCTTTAATCATTTCTTGAATGTTTTTAGGAATTTCTGAAATCATTCCTATATCAAAATATCCTAAATTAAGGTTGTTAATAGTAATTCCATGTATAGCATTTTCTACAGCTATCGATTTAATCATTCCTGTAAGAGCTGATTTGCTTGCGGCATAAGCACTGGTGCCAATAACAGGTATTTGTCCAACTACACTTGATAAATTAATTATTCTCCCAAATTTTTGTTCTTTCATTATTGGCAATAAAGCATTAATCATATTAAAAGTGCCTTTCAAATTAATATCAATTACTTCATGCCATTTTTTAATATCTGCCTTACTCGCAAATGAACTGTAATTAATCCCGGCACAATTAACTAAAACAATATCTTTTAAATTAGATATATTCTGATCCCTCCATGAAAGTATTTGTTCAACATTTGTAACATCTACACAATAATACTTATCTGATTCACTTGTTTCCGGTTTAGTGTTATTATATAGTCCAATTGCTGAATTTTGAAATTCATTGAATAAGAATTTTCCTATTCCCCTTGTTGATCCTGTTATTACAAACATATTCCTTTAATTAAAAATTAAATAGTTTTTATAACTATCATTTTATATGTAATTTATTTAAAATTTTTCATATTATAACTCGAAAGATAATATAATCAATTATAAGTTTTCTCTCTTTTTTTATATAATACAAATAATGAAAAAAAGAATGCGAAAAAAGTAACACCGGCTTGAGTATTAAGCATTGATTCAAAAATAAAATTACTAAGAATTATTATAAAAAACATTGAATACAGCAGTTCAGGTTTGACTACTAAAGGATAAAATAAAATAATTAGAAATAATATTCCACCAATAAGCCCCAGAATTACAAAATTTTCTAAGATTTGATTATGTACATTAAAACTTGACTCAACAAGTTTATTTAGATTATTTTTTTTATATTTTTCAAATAAATTATCTTTTACATCACCTGTTCCTACGCCAAATATTATATTTTCTTTAACAACTTCTATTGCTGAACCCCAAATTTGGAATCTTTCGTCATTGCTTTTTGTTAGATCATTATTATATAAATCACTAATTAATTTTCCTGAATTTTGAAAATAAAATGCGAACCTGTTATTGACATTAATAGTAGTTATTATTGATGAGCCTAACAAAATGAAAAGTACTAATGAAATCCATTTTCTTTTTGATTTTATAGCAATATAAATTGAAATAAAAATTAACAAAAATATTAAAGTTATAATCGCAGATCTTGATGAAGCATAATAAATGCCCATTAGGAAAAATATTAGAAAAATTGAATATACAAATGATAATATTGTTCCTTTTATTTCTTTTTTTATAAAAAGATAAAAAATCATTGATATTGAAAGCATTAAGTATAATGAGAAATATGAAGTATGATGAAAAATTGAAAAATTGTAATAGTATAGAAGACGCCAATCATCATTAATAATGTAATGATATAAAGCTTGACTAAAACAAACAATTACAGAAATAAATGTGCTTAAAATAAATATTCTCAGCAAATTGTTGAAATATTTTTTGTTAGATAATAGTTTATTATCTAGGATTATAATGGGGATTATAAATAGTGACATTTTAACTTCAATATCAAATAATCCGCTTTTCATATTTTTAGTATACAATAATCCCACAATATGTAATAAGTAAAAAAGTATAAGCAATAATAGCTGAGGAGATTTAAATAATTGTTTTAATTTGGTAGCAAACCTTGCTTCAATTAACCAAACAATAACCCAAAGACCAATTATAACAGGAATTGCTTTTTTACTAAAAGGTAGTAATGTCACGAAAGCTAGCATGATTAAATATTTTATTTTATCTGATAACTCTTTTTTAATCATTTTGTAAGTCCGATTTCTTAGTAAATAATTTATCTATCATTAAAAGTCCAATTAATGAACCAAATCCGTAAGATAAATGTAGTGTGTAAAATGCAAATAAAATATTTAAAAAGCTTGATTTGCTGTCTCTTTCTTTTATTGAAATCAATGTTATTAATACAAAATGGGATAGGAGAGATAAAGCAGCTAAAAGAATAATAGGAAAATAAAAAATTGATAATATTAAAGGTATAATTAGTGAAAGCAAGAAAAATAAAGGAATAAAATGTCTTATGCTTAAAGAACTGAAATTCTTTGTTATGTAAACAGTTAATAAATTCCATTTGCCATTTCCATAATTATTTTTCGCAAGTTTACTAAAAGTCTCTCTAGCATAGTAGTTACAAGATACATCTGGAATTAAATATATTTTCTTTTTTGCTGAGATTAATCTTTTCGACCATTCAATATCATGGTTTCTTATTAAATCTTCTCTATAAAATCCTATTTCATTAAATAATTCTTTTTTGTAAATACCAAAAGGGACAGTGTCTACCAAAGTAGGCTCTTCAACACCTAGTCTAAACATTGAGTTTCCAACTCCAAATTTATTAGATAATACCTTAATTATTGAAAGTGATTTTTTATTTTCATTTTTAACTTTTGTAATAAGTTGTCCTCCAATTCCATCTGCATTTAATTCCACAATCTTTTGTAATAGCTTACTTATATAATTTTTAGGAAAAGAGGAGTGAGCACTAGCAATTAAAATATACTCGTTTTTAGCATTTAAAACCCCAAGATTAAGAGCAAATGGTGTAAGTCTTTTTTTGTTTGAAATTAGCTTTATAAACTTATATTTTTCAGAGTAATTATTTGCAATATCAATAGTTCCATCATCACTTTCACCATCTATTACTAATATTTCCATATTGTCATTATCAAAATCAGATTCAATAAATGAATCAAGACATTTTGAAATATATTGTTTTTCATTTCTACATGGTATGACTATGCTTATATCACACATATTCTACTAAATTGACAATTCTTTGTGTTTTAATAACAGTTTAAATTTATTCGCTATAGAGTTATTCATTTTATTTAAAATAAATTTAAAGGGATAAAATATAAAAATAATAAAATTAATTTTATTGGAAAACACAACATTCAAATTACAATATGCTTTTCTAAAGTTAAACTTTTTTATTAAAAAATCCTGAATATTTGTTTCATGAGAAATGCTTTTTGCACCATCACTTACATAATCATATTTATCTAAGTAATATTCATTCATTTTGAATACAAGTGCATAACCAGAATATTCTTTATTCATACTTTCTTGACTAAATTTCATAACTGAATAGTTAACCATATTTCCCTGAATTCTGTTTTTTGCAAAAGCAACAATTTTATTTGTTTTAATACTTTTAACAATCCAGTATTCTATTCCTTTTTCATTATCATAGTAGTGATGATTATGAAACTGTTTTTTATTCATTGGGGTTGATGATGATTTATAACGACCAAATGCACTTAAATATACATCATAACACTCATTAGCAATTATAGATTTATCTGTTTTTTCAACTATACAATTTGAAATGCCTTTTTTTATTTGATATCTTATTTTACTCTTATAATTTGCAATATCTTCTTTTTCATCTTTTATTACATACCAAAAATCTGTTTCTTTGTTACAATCCCAATTTGATGTCCATCTAATTAAATGTACTTTTGTTTTTTTTATGAGTTTTTTTGCTTCTGTTTTTGACAAATCAATGTTTTTATGAGGAGCTTCAAGTGAAACTAAAGCTTTATGATATTTAATCCAGTTAATGTTTTTATGTTTAATAATGCTTATGCTCATAAAAATTTATTAGCGAATTACTATATTCCAATAACGAAGTAAAGATAGATAAAATATACAAAAAAAAACCACTCCGTTTAAAGGAGTGGTTTTTTTATAAAAGAATTTATAGTTTAATTATTTGTAAATAACTTTTTCTACAAATATTTTATCTCCAATTACAGTTTTAACTATATAAATACCTTTAGGTTCGTTTGTAAGGTCTATTTCACATGTATTTGTTGTTATTACTTTTGATAAAATTTCGCTTCCAAGCAAATTTGTAACATTTATTGTTGCATATTCTTCTATTCCTTCCAAATCAACATTAAACCTTCCTGTGTTTGGATTTGGATATATATTACATTTTGGCTGAATATTTAAATCATCAGTATATTTATAATCTAATAATGACTCATCAATATTTATCCCACTTGCTGCTACTATAGATGCTGTTTTGTAATATGGATCAGAACCACAAGAAAAATCTCCCGAATTATCAATATAAGCATGCAAATAACTTCCGTTTTCAACATGGGAACCTGATTTGAAATGAATTTTAGTGCCAGAAATTAATTCTGTACTAGAAGGAGTAGAAAATGTTGTATTTGACACTGTAATCGTGTTATTAGAGTGTATATCTTTAGTATCATAATCATCTGTGTCAAAACCAGTATCACTTAAATTAACTCCTTGACATATTCCTTCTAAAGAAAACATTAACATATGACCATCAATATTTCTAAGACAGATTAAATCATCATTACCTTCATTATCAAAGTTACCTGTTCCAAGAATGTCAATTAATTGACCGGAAGTGAAATATTCATGTCCAATTAGTGTAAAAGCATTGTTTTCATATTTATACATAAAAAAATCGCCATCAGCATTCCTATGAGCAATAATTTCATCTATTCCGTCACCATTATAATCTCCTGCAGTTATATCTGTCCATTCGGAATCTATTCCCGGCGCAGTATATTCATATTTTTCTTGAATAGAACCACTAATTAATTCATACATAAGAATATTTCCGTCAGAATTTCTTGCTGCAACAAATTCATCAATACCGTCACCATCAAAATCGCCTGCAGTTATGCCTGCCCACTCATGGTCTGTTCCTGTTGTATGCAATTGTTTTGTTTCAGTAATGTCTCCATTTACTAATTCGTGGTAATAAAAATCACCATCTGAATTTCTTACTGCTATAATTTCATCTATACCATCATCATCAAAATCACCTGCAGCTACTCCAGCCCAATCGGAATCAGGACCAGGGTCAGTATAATAATCAGCTTCTACAATAGTACTACCACTTAGTTCATACATAAGAAAATGTCCATCTGAGTTTCTTACTGCAACAAATTCATCATTTCCATCATTATCAAAATCGCCTAATGCAAGATCTGCCCACTCATGGTCTGTTCCTGTTGTATGCAATTGATTTACTTGAGCTATTGTATCACATTGAATTTCGTAAACAGTAAAATTACCATCATAGTTTCTTACTGCAACAAATTCATCATCACCATCACCATCAATATCTCCTCCTTCTACTCCAGCCCATGCTGATCCTGGACCTGGATTTTTATTAATAGAAATATAATTAAATATATCCTGATAATAATGTAAATATGCAAATGAACGTAAAATTCCAGAATGATATACTGTGAAATCAGATTGAATTGAATCATAAAAAATATTAGATGCAATATGATAAATATCTCTCCCTACATAATCGATACTAGCGCCTGTATTATATTCTGATAAGAAAAGCCATGGTCCTGTTGCTAATTCTGCATCAAAATGTGCACAGCCATTATCGTCACCAAAAACAGTCTCCCACAGTTCTAGAGGTTGTATATATGCACTTTCGGTAATAGAACGTGCAAATCTGTCCATATCAGTTAAATTAAAAATCAAACTACTATTGTATTGAATTTGAAATTTATAACACAAATAAGCTAATTCAACTTCTATTGCTCCATGAGAAATATCTTCTTTAGGATAATCGCCATTTAATGTATGAGGCCATTCATAATGATCCCCTTCCGTTTCAAGAACTAAAGCAAACTGTCTAGCTATTGCAGTAGCTTTTGATAAATAATTATTACTTTTAGTTTGGTCAGTATCGGCAATATTCATCGACATATATAATAATGTTTTAGCCATAGCGGCTTGCTTATTTAAAGCTGCTATTCCAGCAGCAGCAGGCTTAACTTTCCAATATCCATCACAAACATAATTTGGAGAATCACATAATAATTCTGAAAAATCTATCCAAAAATCTATAATTGTATCTGTTCCAGCACCATGAAATTCATCAAGAGTTTCAATAACTTTATCTTCAAGCCAATCTGCATAATCACCAAAATCTGTTACTCCTGACAACCCAAGATTTGAAGGCAGCAATATTTCATCAAGGTTTTCATCTTCAAAATCGTCGTCATACCATACCAAATAAATAAACATTGCCATAGGTTCTGTTATTAAACCATTTTCTATTGCCTGATACCAACCATTGAATTTTGCTTTACTCCCCGTTTGAGTAGTATAACACCATGCTTTGTAAATATTGTTTGAATCATATGAATCTTCAACTGGAACTTGATCTTGCCTTAACATTATTGTTTCGTAAGAATGTATAATAAATTTATTTAAATAGTAAACATCTTTTGTTGCTTTGTACATTATCAAATATGATTTCTGTGTTCTGCTTACACCAAATCCAAGATTTGCAGCATCGGAAGTTGTTACATATCCGTCTGGTCTCAAAGCATCCATTTTATCAAAAGCTTCTCTAAAAGCTTGAGAAAATACTTGATTACTAATAAATATTAGTATAATTAATATTTTAATTTTCATATTAAGCCTCCTTTTATTGTTGGTTAGTAATAGAACTTAATTTGGCTTTTATTTCCTGGTTTTCCTTTTTAAGCTCAATCATGTATAGTGTAAGCTCTTCTATTTTTTCTAGAAGTGTGTTTACCATTGCTCCAACTTGCATTCCATTTTCTTCTACATCTTTAGCAGAAGGCACATTTGGTAAATGACCATTAAGTTTTATGAAATTATCAACTTCTGTTAAAGTTTTTAATGAGTAATCATCTTTAAAAACATAATCGGCAAGGGCAACAGGTGTAACTATTAATTCTTCGCATTCAATTGTTCCATCAAATCCGGCATCGCCATCAACTGCTAATAGGTATGAACCAGGATCTGAAGTACCAATACAAAGACTACCATAATCCATAATTACTTCTCCGGTAGATTTCCCGGGTCTTATGTATGTATCTTCATCTGCTCCATAACAAAAATGAGATTTATATGTTTCTCCAGCAATAGTTAATTTCCCTTCACAATTTGTTGTTCCAATGCCAACATCTTCTATTACATATAGATTCTTTTTTAGTTGTAAAGTTCCTTTGGTAGTAAGTGATGCGATAGGAACAGTATTATAGGAACCCCATGTCCATCCTCTTGTATATGATGGGTCATCAAACATTGTTGTTTTAATTGAGTAACTATCAATTTCACCATATTGATAATTAGCTGAATTACCCATTTTAATCATATAATTAATAGAATTCCAAAGCTTGATTCCATTTCCTTCTCCTGCTAACACTCTGTAGGTATCTCCGAGTATATCTCCATTTACTTCTAATACCTCTGTAGGACTTGTTGTTCCAATTCCGACATTAGTTCCATTATCAAAGATTAAACTATTTTTAATTTTGTGGGTTCCTGCACTTTCCCATTTAGTTATAAAATTTGTTGTTTCGTCTCCCACATCTGTTTGCACAGTATAGGTTTGTGAAAACATTTGAAAAGACATTAAACATAAAATGCATAATGTTGCTAAAAATTTTAATCGTTTCATAATAAAATAATTTTAAATAATGCCTACTCTGTTTAAAGCTTTTCGGCTTACGCTTTATGTTAATTATTTCATACCCGTATAAACAGGTATCCAGATTTTATTTACTGGATTTCCACTTTCATGGAAATGTTTTTAAGTTTTATTATTCCGTTTTCCTAATAGCCACATCAACACGTGTACCTTGGTTTTTTATTACTTCAGAATCTACTGTTAGGGTGTCGTAGTAGTTTTTCTCAAATATTACCTGGCATTTATCTTCCTGTAGTTTTTTAAACTGGTAATTTCCATGTTTGCTTGTTTTTTTAACTGTGTTGGCAAGTGCAGAACCTGCTTTAAATTTTACAGTAACTTTTACATTGCTAAGTGGGAGTTTTGTTTCTTCGTCTATAACTTTGCCGTAAATTGACAGTGCACGACTTCCCGTATCAAATATTTCGCGTGCAAAAACATACTCGGTATAAAACTGAGGATGTGTAGTCATGTACAATAGCATATTGTTGTCTAATTGTTTGTTTATAATTTCAGAAAGTTTTTTAAACAATATTTTTAATTCGGCTGTTGCTTCGGCTTTTGCAGCAATTGCTGCTTGTGGTTTTGCTACTGCTGTTATATATCCATCGGCTTCTTTTCCGTAATCATCAATTAGTTTTTGTGTCATACCATAATCTTTTAGTTCATCTAAAAGACTGGTTGATTTTTCAATTAAAAATTTGCTTAGGATAATAAACAAGGTGTCACGCAAATTTTTCATTTTCGATTTGGTGTAATCAACATTTTTGTAAAGGTCTTGGTCGTTAATTGCTGCCGCATACGACCTTAAAATACCGCAAATAATAATTCCCTGTGTTGTTACAGAGTTTCGGTATTTTTGCTTTTCTTCAACAAAGGTGCTGTTATCAAAACTTTGTCGTTGTGCAACATCTGTAATTTTAACAATAAGGGTTTTTTCTTTTTCAATACTTTCCAACATTGCTTTGTTATCTGCATAAACATCTACGTGTTTGTCTACTACAATATTCACTTTGTTTACCATCGAAATGGTGTTTTCTTGTCTGTCTAACATAATTTTAAAGTTTTAATTAATTATTCTTATTTAAAAGTCTAATATTTACATAATGAGCCTTATTTCAGTATCTTAGAAATCGATTATTGTTTAGTGCATTACAATTCTGTTAATGTAGTAAGCAATTCCGCTGATGTAGGAAGCATTTCCATCAATGTAAGAGGCGATTCCGTTAACGTAAAAGACATTTCCGCTATCGTAAAAAGCGATTCCGTTAATGTAAGAGGCAATTCCGTTAATGTAGAAAGCGTTTCCGTTAATGTTAAGAGACGATTCCGTTTACGTAGAAAATAATTCCGTTAATGTAAGATGTCATTCCGCTATTGTAAGACTTCATTATTTTGTAATCATATCAGGTTTGCTGCTCTAAATATCTGATTTATTATTTGCTTAACGGCTTTGATATTCTGTATATTATATTACTTTATTTAGGAAAGTGGTTTACAAATAATTTCAAAGAACTTTTACTAATGGTCTTTATTATTATTTGTAATATTAAATCTATTATTTATTATAAAATACCGAAATTATAAGAACTGCCTTAGTTTTTATATAAACTACCCTACTTTTTATATAAACTGACCAAATGCACTTTTTTTATATAACAAGTATTTCCATTTTTTTGAAATATTCGTTCTTTTTTGTTTTTGTAAGAGGCACTTCCGAATTATCAGACATTATTATATAATTATCTTTTTTACTGTATTCTTTTACATGCAGCAGATTTATTAAATGTGATTTGTGTGGTTTGAAAAAAACACAAGAAGGTAATTCTTCTTCAAATTTTTTAATTCTTTTTGTAACAAGTTTTCTTTTTTTTCCAACAATTGTAATTATAGAATAGCAACCATTGGCTTTAATCCCAATTAATAAATTGCAAGTAATGTACTCAATTCCTTTGCATGTATGTAAAGGAATTTTTTTAAATCCAATATTTTTTATTTTATCGGGTAGGCTTAAATATTTTTGTTGCATAATGGTTAATTTTTTTGGTTAAAAAACTCTCCCCCCTCCATATATAAGACACAGAATTTGAAAAATGTTATCAGTAAAAAAGTTAATTACTTGTTAATAGGGCTTATAAGCTGTTGGATATGTGCGAGAAAAAAGTTTGCAAATATTTGTGTTTTGAATATAAAAATGACTCGTTTTTTGGGTATTTAAGCACCAAACTTATGAATTTTTGCAACAATTAAAAAAAATCCTCCTTCTATATATAAGAGGGAGAAAACGTGAAATAGTAATCAGTAAAAAAGAATTATTTTTTAATGTGGCTTGTAAGGGGTTGAATGTGTGTGTGGAAATTTGTATTAATTAATTCTATTTGTTTAATACTTTAACAATTCTGGTAGATGCAGTGCCATTGCCATACAAATCAATCTCATAATTTTTATTGAAAACATGATTATTATATGTTTCAATTATTTTATTCTCATCTGCGCCAACAATTTTATTAAATCCATTTTCCACAAGCTCTACCCATTCAGTTTCATCACGTAAAGTAATACAAGATTTTTTAAAGAAAAATGCTTCTTTTTGTAAGCCCCCGCTATCTGTCATTACCATTGTGCAGTTTTTAAGTAAATAAACCATTTCAAGATAACCAACTGGCTCAATTAATTTTATGTTGTTAATTTTATATTGTTTATTTTCTAAAATCTTTTTTGTTCTAGGATGAAGTGGGAGTATAATTTGTGTGTGCTTTGAAATTTCAATTAGTGCATTAAAGATTGAATCTAATCTTTTTGGGTCATCAGTATTTTCTGCTCTATGAATAGTAGACAGGATGAATGATTCTGAGAGTTCAATATTTGGTTTAAGGCATTTGTCGGAATAAAACATAGCAGAATCTTGCATTACATCACCTGATTTGATGATTTTACAAGCAAATTTTTCGAAACCTTCGTTTTTAAGGTTATCAACAGCGGCATCTGTTGGGCAAAATAAATAATCAGAAATTCTATCTGTTAAAATTCTATTAATTTCTTCCGGCATTTTTACATTAAATGATCGTAAACCCGCTTCAACGTGAGCAACTTTAATATGTAGTTTTTTTGCTGCCAAAGCACCAGCTATTGTTGAGTTTGTGTCTCCATATACCATTACAATTTCAGGCTTTTCTTTTAATAGAACTTCTTCAATTTTTTCAAGCATCTGACCTGTCATAGCACCATGACTCAAACTGTTTATGTCAAGATTATAGTTTGGTTTTGGTATACTCATCTGTTCAAAGAAAATATCTGACATATTTTTGTCAAAATGTTGTCCGGTGTGTACTATAATCTCTTCAATATTATTGTGTTTTATTATTTCTCTACTAACTGTAGCAGCTTTTATAAACTGTGGTCTGGCACCTATTATTGTTATAATTTTCATATTAATTATCAGATAGATTTTTATAAATTTCAATTAACTTTTGTTCTTCAATTTTCCAGTTGTATTTTTTATTGACTGCTATAATTCCATTTTCCCCCATTTTTTTTGCAGTATCATTATCTTCAATAATCTTATCTATTGCTTCAGCTATTTCTTCAGGGGATTCAGGGTTTACACAAATACCACAATTATTTTCCTCAATAATTTCTTTCCAAAGAGGAAAATTAGAAGCAATTACAGGAATTCCTGCTGACATATATTCAAAGATTTTATTTGGTTGAGCATTAATATGGTTAGGTAAAGGTAAAAATGTTACAATACCTGCTTTGGAACTTGATAATACAATTGCCATATCTTTTCTAGACAAATACCCGTGAAATTTAACATTTTTCCATCCGATGTATTTTTCAATTTCGTCTTTTATATCTTTATCATGAAAACTTCCTACTAAATTCAAATTGAATTGTGAAAATTCGAATGATTTAATAAGTTCTCGAATACCTCTAATATCAGAAATTCCTCCAATATATGACACCGTATTTTTTTTACTTTCCCAATCATTTTTTAGGTTTAGTTCATGTAATATTGGGTAATTATTAATATCAATTGAATTTTCATTTATTTTTAAAAATCTATCTCTAATAAATGGTGTTGCACAACAAATGTAATCGAATTGCTTTGCTGCTTTATTTTCATGCCATTCAACAAATTTTGCAACAAATGGTTTTGCATATTTATTTAAATATGGTTTGCTGTATATTTGACGAGGCAGATCTTCGTGTGTATCATATATTACTTTTTTACCTTTCTTTTTTAATTTCACAGCTATTTTAACTAATTCAGGGTCGTGAAAATGATACAGATCACAATCTAATTCTATTGCTTTATTTAATGCTTTTTTTGAATCTATTTTGGCACGCTTTAATCTTGATGATTGTCTTAATCCTACGTCAAATATTTTAATACTGTCAATTTCTTCAAATCCTAAACCATCAGCAACAATTATTGAAACATCATAATGTTTTGCAAGACTTTTACATTCTTTGTGAAATATTCTTACATCATTTCTTGGATGTACAGTTGTTATATGACATATCCGTATTTTATGTTTTTCTATCATTCTTTTAAAATTACTAGAGCTAATAAAATTAATAACCACAATCCATGAGTTAAAAGTATAGTTAGCATTGCAGAACTTATAAAAATAAATATAAATACAAATATAATCCCAAAATAACCCTTTTGAATATTAATTGAATTAAAAAATATAAATATAAATGTTACTAAAAATATATTAATTAATATTCCAATAATTCCAAAGTTTGCATATCCATCACTAATTATTCCATTACTTGAATTCATCTCTGGTTTTCCAAAATATGCTTTTGCAATTAAATGCCCTGAATCTAAATCATAGGGGTATTCAATAAAACTCTTTAATATGCTTTCTGAATAAAAAAGCTTTGGATTATTTGAAAAAAAATCAATATAACAAATATTCAATTGAGCAGGAACAAAAAATATTCTTCTAACCATTAGAGAACGCAATATAACATGATCTAAAATGAAGATGTCTACAAAAATTATTATTATTAATAAAAATATTAATACAATTAAAAAGTTGTAAATTTTACTTAAATATGTTTTTCCAATAAAATAAAATAATAATGCAGAAACCGGAATTAAATATATAGATTTATGACCTGAAATTAAATATATATAAACAACAACAATAAAAGCGATTATTGAAATAAAATATTTTTTTTTGGATAAACCATATACAATAAAAACAGGTGCTACAACTTTAGATAACCAAATATAATTATACGCATTAAATGTACTCAATCTTGATGAAAACATTTCTCTGACATCATATACGTTTTGGAGTATGAGGAGATTGAGGTGTACGTCGAGTTTGTATTCAATAAACAATATAGCAAATAAAAATATCGAAATTCCGATTATTAGCACCATTAGGTATTTATCAAATTTCAAAGTCGATATCTTAAATCTAATTTTGGATGTGAAATTGATAACTATCATTAATATTGAAATAGAATAAATTGGTA
>Ga0208648_1000159_pt1 | contig 73137 bp, 69 predicted proteins | sample AntAceMetag02UKL_FD_184772 | JGI IMG/M metagenome (GOLD analysis project Ga0208648, IMG submission 184772) | Saline lake microbial communities from Ace Lake, Antarctica - Antarctic Ace Lake Metagenome 02UKL (SPAdes) (version 2) | ecosystem: Environmental > Aquatic > Non-marine Saline and... | reverse complement strand
ATCAATCCCCCAAGTAGGGTGGGCAGCGCTTTTTTGCCCACCATTTATTGCATTAATTTTTTTGCCCATCGTTTATCGCATTAACAAGGTGGGCAGAAAGCCAAAGCATCACATAAAATCGGACGACGACGATAAGTCACCAGCGTAAAAAAGTAAGTTGCACCCGGAATAATGGCGCGTCGGTATTGTGACATCAATCCCCCAAGTAGGGTGGGCAGCGCTTTTTTGCCCACCATTTATTGCATTAATTTTTTTGCCCATCGTTTATCGCATTAACAAGGTGGGCAGAAAAGCATTGCCCACCCTACGTGGCCTAGAGCCAAAGCATCACATAAAATCGGACGACGACGATAAGTCACCAGCGTAAAAAAGTAAGTTGCACCCGGAATAATAGCGCGTCGGTATTGTGACACCCCCGTAGGGTGGGCAGCGCTTTTTTGCCCACCATTTATTGCATTAATTTTTTTGCCCATCGTTTATCGCATTAACAAGGTGGGCAGCAAAGCATTGCCCACCCTATGTGGCCTAGAGCTAAAGGATCACATAAAATCGGACGACGACGATAAGTCACCAGCGTAAAAAAGTAAGTTGCACCCGGAATAATAGCGCGTCGGTATTGTGACATCAATCCCCCAAGTAGGGTGGGCAGCGCTTTTTTGCCCACCATTTATTGCATTAATTTATTTGCCCAACGTTTATTGCATTAACAAGGTGGGCAGAAAAGCATTACCCACCCTACGTGGCCTAGAGCCAAAGCATCACATAAAATCGGACGACGACGATAAGTCACCAGCGTACAAAAGTAAGTTGCACCCGGAATAATGGCGCGTCGGTATTGTGACACCCAAGTAGGGTGGGCAGCGCTTTTTTGCCCACCATTTATTGCATTAATTTTTTTGCCCATCGTTTATTGTATTAACAAGGTGGGCAGAAAAGCATTGCCCACCCTACGTGGCTTTCATTTTAGAGAAAGAAACAGATAATACACAGATATCCCTCTTCTACGGATACGGACTTGATAATCACCGAGATTAAAATTCAACTATAATCAACCTATCCGACACAACATACAATCAGTCTAGCAAGTTGAAATTATTCATCACAGGAAAAAGATTCCCAGTACACCTGCAAAACTGGATTGACGTCGCAATTATTATCGTCTTGCTCTATATCCCATTAAACATATTAAAAATAGACTGGTTAATGCTTAACCACCTCCCAACTGGTGGTGACACTGCTTCACATATTTTTTATGCAGTGCAGTTTTGTCAATATTTTCCAGAATCAGGCTTAACACAATGGCTACCTGAAGTCTTTGGCGGATTTCCTTTTCTATCTTATTACTTCCCTCTGCCTTTTATATTCATATTCCTGTTTAATCAGATATTACCCTTTGCGCTTGCCTTTAAAGTTGCTGCTTTTCTACCGGCCATCATATTACCGGCTTTTATTTATGCGCTTAGCACAGACTTTCTTAAACTGAGTCGCTACGCCGGTTTTTTTGCTAGTTTCAGCTCACTAGCTTTAATACTGCATGAACAACATTCTATCTGGGGGGGCAACTTACTGAGTATACTTTCAGGCGAATTTGCCTATAGTTATGGCATGTTATTTTCTTTTTTAACCCTGGCTGTATGGGTTAGAGCCATGCGCGGCGAATACTTATGGATACTTGCCGGCCTTCTGGAAGCAGCTACCGGCTTTGCTCATGGCTATGCCCTATTAATAACCGGTTTTAGCAGTTTCTTTATATTACTGGGTGGAAACTTCAAACAGTCCTGGAAATTTTTATGCTTAAGTCATGGTCTGGCTTTTTGTTTATTAGCAGGCTGGCTATGGCCATTACTGGCAATGCATAACTTAACCATAGCCAATGACTCAGCATTTATGTCCACCAACTGGCTTGATTATGCACCGAGGAATTTCTGGCCGGTATTTATCTATGGTCTTGCAGGAATCGCATTATTTTGCTTGCCTGGCTTAAGAAAAAACATAAACAGCCTGTATATGAATGCACTCGCATTTTTTTTTGCTGCAACTACTTTAGCACTTACCTTATGGCTATGCGCTAATAGAATAGGTTTGGCAGATATACGTTTCTATCCTTATGTTTTACTGTTTTCCAGTATCCTCTGTGGCTGGTTAATAGGTGAAGCTTTTAATGCACTTGCTCACTCATACAGACTGACAATCAACATAGCTAGCGTTATTCTGACTGCTGGTTTAATAAGCTGGTTTATCACACAAGTTGAAAAAGCACCACATTGGTCTGAGTGGAATCATAGCGGTTACGAAGATAAACAAGCCTGGCAACAACTCAGTCATTTATTTTCGGTCCTAAGCGGCAAGCTTGACTCGCCTCGCCTAGTATTTGAACATGACCCGGCGAATAATGACCTTGGCTCAACCCGTGCATTAGAAGCCTTACCGTTATTTTTACATCAGCGCCCCGTATTAGAAGGCTTATACATGGAGTCCGCACTACTAGCACCGGTTATTTATCAATTACAGGCGGAAGTTTCACGAGCGCCCTCTTCACCGCTGACCCGGTTTCCCAGTGGTTCGCTGGATATTAATGCTGCCGCCGCACATATGCAGCTATTACATAGCAACGAAGTACTGACGCGTAGCCCTGAAAGCCAGGCAGCAATTGAATCCAGCGGCCTGTTTAAGACTATTGCCGTAGCGCCGCCCTTTAAAGCTTATCGACTTAAATCATTTTCCAGCGAGCTGATTTCATTAGTGGATTTACCCATCGTACCCGTTAGCCGCAAGCACTGGATGAAACATGCATTTGACTGGTTTAAAAGCTATCCACTTACCAGTATATGGCCAGTTTATACAGATGATACAGGCCTTAAGACCAGGCTATTTACAACAACACAAACAGCAACAATCAGTCAGCTGCAGTTTGAGCGTGAAAAAATCAGTTTTACAACGGATCAATTAAACCAGCCACATCTGATTAAAATAGCCTACCATCCTCGCTGGAAACTACAAGGCAAGGGACAGGTCTATCTGGCAGCACCGGGTTACATGCTGGTGATACCTGAATCTAATCCGGTAAAATTAGTCTATGATAAAACCTTAGTTGGTAAAATTGGCCTATGGGTTAGCATCACCAGTGCAGGGTTTATTATTCTAGTTTTGTTGTGCCGGTTTAGCCGTTTCAATTTGCCGGCAAAGCCTGATTTTCACTATCGAAAAGCGCTGCTAATATGGCTAGGCCTGATGTTATTAATCGCCAGTTATAGTTACTACACTGACTCGGAAAGGTTCTATAAACAAGGCTGGCAACACATGAATACCCAGAATTACAACGCTGCAGCGAGTTATTTTGATGGTATTATCGGCAAACGCCGAGGCCGGGCCCAACAGGAAGAATTACTATTCTGGGCAGCAAAAGCCTATGAACAAGCGGGCAATCAAAAACTGGCCATGCAACGCTATCAGCAACTGGTAGATGAATATAACGGCTACTGGTTACCAGAAAGTCTTTATACTCTGGCTGCACTGCATCAATTGAATGGTGATAACGTCAGAGCAAAAAAATTACGCACGCAATTAAAAAACAATTACCCGCAACATCGATTTTCCCGGGGGCTCTAAGAGAGCCCCCTGATGAAATTGTTTTTTGGCTCAGTTTATATGCGATAGACGCATTAGACATCTACTGGCACAGGCACTTGATGAAGTTAAACAAAGCCCCCGTTATCTCTGGTACTAGAAGAGATAACGGGTTCAAAAACCTGCCTGCCAGCCAGAAGGAACTAAAAGTTAACGATTTTAGCACCACAAATTGGCGTAACTTGTTTTGGGACACCCTCGCTAGTCACCACAATTACAGCTGAAATAGACGTAGTTAAAGTGGCACAAGAAAAATTTCTACCATTGACAGAACAATTCATTGGAACCCCACTATCAACAGTAACAGTGGTTGTAACATTTGAGTTAGCATTCTTTCCTGAAATCGTAGTAGTGCAGCTTGCCAGAGTTGAAGTTGTTGAAGTACTTGAAGTAGATGAAGTACTTGAAGTAGATGAAGTACTTGAAGTACTTGAAGTAGATGTCACAAAGCCGACAAAGACTTTCACTGTTCCTGTACGAATTTCATCATCCGCGTTAGTTACTGCATCATAATCAACTGCATTATTTAATAATGCCACGACACCGCTATTGCTATATTTAATTTCCGCTGTGACAGCTTTTCCGAAAAACGTTGTAGCTTTACCTTTAACTTCACCTAACTGCAAAGTTGTTAAAACGGGTGTGCCTACATCAACCCGGCTGGTGTCTTCAGATGACCAGCTGCTTAGCTCTGTAACATCAACTTCGTAAAAAGGAACATGTAACAAATAATCTGCAGAAGCCGTTTTTAAATCTTTTACTGCTGTTAGATGAGGATTATCAGTCGTATCATACATAAAATCCAGATATACGGCTCTGGCAGTCAGTTGCCGGGTATCACCGACTGCAAACAGTATCACATAGTTGAAGATGCTGGCGATATGGTCTAGCGAGCTAGGCTTTGCTGGCGGAGAGCTAAGCGTTTCACCACTGACCTTACTTTCATCCAGATGTTGATCAACAATATCAGTCACATAGCCTTGATATGCGGTCCTTGTAGCACTACCAGCGGTTAAATCTGACAGAGGCAATACGGTCAATGCAACCATATGCCAGTCCTGATACACCCGCCAAAAACCATTCACACGTTTAAGCCGACAAGACTCAAGATATTGTCCACTGGTGACTACATTCTCTCCATTGTAATGCTTATGATTGCCGTTAGATTCAAAATCATCGCTGGAACGATAAGGATCATACTTTGCTTCAAACGTACTAGAATCATTATCATCATAGTCATGATGATCTTGACAACAAATATCACAATACTCATCTTGCCGGTTGTTTGATGACCGCCCTGTTACTTTTGTGGCCTCCACTCCTTCCTCATCAATATAGGTTCCTTTGGCGATATTCCACTTCGGGTAGGCAGGGCCCTCAGCTAATGCCGTCCCCGTATTAAAAGTACAGTCACAGGCAACCGTCTGAAAATCCTCCTGTCTGAGCAGGATATGACTGCCAGATGATTCATAGGTATAAGCAGTAAATACTGTACTAGCATAACCACTTCGTGGATCTGAGACTGTAGGTAGAAGAGTTTCTCTTATCGATTCGTCACCTACACCAATCGGGGTTACCTTGTCATCAGTACTCGGGGTATAGGGAATATCCGGCTTTGAACCACCACCTCCCGCATTAGCGGCAATAGCACCTGCTGCAGCGGTTGCACTCACCTTATTAATCACTGTATCCAGAACCGCTGTTTGTGACGACCCATCCGTATCATTCCAGGCAACAGTCACAGCCACTTGCTTTTGTACTATGCCACCTACCGGGGTTCCTGTGGACGGAGGAATTAAATCACCCGCTGCATCAGAATAATAGTCAGTAACATCCCAGCCGCGTGTAAAAACGATATTATCTCTGGTAAGAGTACCATTTGTTATCCCGACACCCGCATTATCAGCAATGCTTGCAAATCCCTGACCGGCAACACTGCTACCCGCTGCTTGAAAACTACGTAAGGTTTCAAGCGTCTCTTCACCTATATTCATTGCCAGGGAACGCGCATTGGCTGCACTACTATTTTTAAAAAAACTACCTTGTAAATGTATCACAGCGGCAATACCCACTGCAAAGATCACCGCAGCTACCAGTACCCCGACCAGTCCATCACCTTTTTGACTCTGTTGAATTTTCATCATCTTTTCCTGATTTTGATGTAAGCGTTATTCATAATCTCGCCAACTGCCTGGTATATAGGCTAAATCATAGTTACTACTATTTTCTTGCGAGGTTAAATTATCAAATAATATTTTCTGATAAACAATTGAGTAACTGCCCTGCATGGCGCTACCTCCGATATCAGAGATTAGCGCACCATATATTGCCGGGGTACCATGAAAATCTCCGGCAGGCGTCGCAACATTACTGGGGTTATTAAATAGAAAAACGATACCATAAATAACTGCACCCCCGCCCCCCATATCCAACTCATGATCATCAATCACCAATATAACTGGCTTTGCTAGCGAACCAATAACCTGATTAGATCCCATATTGCAATCCCCCGTTACCCACCATAAGGCATATTTTTCTCCCGCTGTAGTACCTAGTCCACTGCAATCTGCTTTCAATTGACTCTGATTTGCAGCTTTGGCTTTTACTATACCCCAGTCAGCGCGGGCTACTGCAAAAACATACTGAAATAAATCGGCAGGAAAATTAGAGTCATTGGGTAAAATATCAGGACGGGTCGCATCATAAGCAGACAGGACTAAGTTTGTGTCCCCTTGAGAAAGCAGTTCCGACTTACCTGAAGGATTACTACACTGAGGGTTATTGCCAACATAAAATTCCGTATGGCAAGTGGCTGATGAACCGCCCATTTCAACATCAGAGTTAACACCTGTCCAGACAGAAACAGGAACACCTGGACCACCGCCATTAGGATTAGCAACAATATTAAAATCGCCGCCCGCGCCCACTGATCCATCGACAATCACCGGCGCTTCAGGCGCCCCTCCTCCTAATGTTTGTGCCATACCGAGTTGCCGCCTTATGGTTGCAGTGCCTGTACCATCAGCCCCCACTCCGGTAGACTCAACCTCATAGACAGGTATACCCGGGGTTCCTCCTGGACTGAGCAAACTTATGCCTGTGAGATTAATAGCCACTGTAAACGATGCAGTATTTGCAGCAGCTGTAGTGCCGTCTGTTTTAAGCCCTGGCGAAGCTATTTGTGATGCTGCAATAATAGCCGGCATAGAGTTCACGCCAGTATATGCGCCCGTTACTCTAAATTCGTTTTCAAATTTCTGTACCGCAAAGTCCAGGCCCGCTTCTGCGGTAGCGAATGCCTCCTTGTAGCGTGCTTCATTAGCCGCCATACGCTGGTCGAGTATTCCCACTTTGGTAGCAAAAATAACCATAATGGTCAGCAAAAGTAAAACAATTACAGTAGTAAGCAAGGTCGCCATACCCCTGTTTTTTTTAAATGATGTATTCATTTCTTACCCCGTTGAATAGCTTGTTCCTTAATTACGGATAGTAACAGTTTCAGTCAGTGTACGGCTGACTGTAGAATCAGACATCAATTCACCGCTTATGGTCACAGTCACTTGCCGTACTGGTGTAATGCCTCCTAGCGGAACTGGAGGAGACTGTGTGGCTAGAAAACTAAGGCTGTTTATACTAACCTGGGTATTATCGGTAGCCGCCTCCCAGGCATTCATTGTACAAGGCACTCCGGTACCAGGATCCCCATTGCCTATTTCAATTTCCTTGTTAGCGCTGTCAAAACGGTAAGCAAACCATTCATCAGCATTAAGTATACCTGCATCCACGCTAGGCAAAGGATCTTCATCATAATAAATAATAATTCCGTTTCCCAGCCTGTCCCCGGTTGTTACATGAGGCGTTTGCAGGGTACTACCTTGGCAGATATCTATACCCACAAATGGATTTGCAGTGACGGGGGCGGTACTCGCAAAAGCGGCAGAGTTTAGATTAACCCCTGATCGACGTATGTTACGAGTAATCAAGCTCATTGCAGCACGTAAATCCTGATTAAGCCGGATGGATTTTAGATTATCATTATTGGAATTAAGCATGGCCAGAAAAATAGCGGTCACTGCTGCTAGAATCAATAGGCCTATGATCATGGTGACCATTAACTCTATCAGTGAAAAACCTGTTTGCTTTAATCCTGTCTGTCTTGATCTGTAATTATCCACTCTCACCCCTAACACTAGCGCTCAATTCTTATACGACCAATTCCACTGGTCACAACATCTAATTCTCTGCTTCCCGAAGAAAAAGTAATCCTTCCTGAAGTGACCGTTCCTCTCATTGGAGAAAATGCTCTCTTTTCATCTCGATTAAATTCAACTGTTATATCAGGATAACTGGTACTTTTAACAACACTTCCTTCCGCACAACCATTTGAAGCACTCGAACTAACAGTACAATCACATGTTGTATCTATAACTTCATCTCCATCAGCATCTTTAGTCATACCATAGCACCAGATACTATGTTCTGTATTCACACCTGAAGGGGTAAATACAATTCTCATATCACTATTCGTTTTAATAGCTTCTGCCTTAGCATTTTGCAATGCACCATACATAATTGCAGCCGCTCCTTCTAAACGACGCGTACTCATCATTTGATCAAAAGCGGGCATGGCAATAGCAGCTAAAATACCAGTTATCGCTAACACTACCATCAACTCGGTTAAAGTAAAGCCAGAATCCTGCCTGTTATTCATCATTGCGTACCTTTGAGAATCATCCAAGAATACATATCATTTTTCTGCTTATACATTACCTTTTATATTAAATAATTTCTATTAAATACAAGACACTTTAAAATATAGTTACCTATTTCCGATTCATTCTATGCTATTCTTTTGAGATATATCCACTTTTTTTGACAGGTTAATTCCATGAAAGAATTTAATAAGGGTTTTACACTGATTGAACTGATGATTACCGTGGCTATTATCGGTATTCTGGCCGCTATTGTCATGCCGTCTTATGTTGAGTATGTATTACGTGCTAAACGGGCAGATGCTAAGGCAGCTTTATTAAGTGGACAATTGGCTGAAGAAAAGTGGCGGGCTAACAATACCACTTATGGGTCACTAGCAAATATAGGTATATCTAGTACTTCACAAGATGGTTATTACACTATTGCTGTTTCTGGCACCTCAGCAACAGCTTATACAATTTCAGCCGCTCCAAAAAGCCCATTTACAGACTCAAAATGTGGGACATTAACAATTAACGAGAGTGATGTTAAAATCGCTACCGGCGATAATGCTTATTGCTGGGGAAAATAAGCTAGCACATAGGATGTGTTGCCGCTAGGAAACGCATCTTTTGCGGTATATGTTGGTGATGCGTTTCGTGCCTCAACACATCCTATATCTGAAAAAAGGCACACAAGCATTATCGCAATAGTAATCCAGCGATATGATCGAAGTGCTGATCAAATGTATAAACGGGTAAACCTTGCTGTAAGGCCGTAGCGGCAATCCAGATATCATTTATTGGAATAGGTGTTCCTTGTTTTTTAAGCTGGTTAAGAACTGCACTATAGAATTCTGCGGTAAACTCATCGACATAATACAGATTTACACGAGGCGAATCTAAAAATATATTTAACTCCTGGCGGTTAGTATCTTGTTTATTTCCCGCTTTAAACCCAGATAATAATTCACCAATAGAAATAGACGAAATTCCAATATGCGTGAGATGCTGTAGACAACTTATTACTTCTGCATCTCCACGCATGGCATGAGAATAAATATTAGTATCAATTAATATTTTATTCATTTCCAGAGTTCAGTATCAATGTGTCGTTCAGAATCAACTGCACCCTGAATAGTATTAAACTGTGTATCATCCCAACTACCAAAAAGCTGATCTAAGTCGTGAAAGCTTTGGGTGAATTTTTTACCTTTTATTAGGCCCAGGTGCTGCCTTAATACATTAAGAACAACAGAATTAACACTTTTTTGTTCTTCAAGAGCTAATTGCTTAAGTCGTTCTGCAAGCTCATCATCAATACCACGAATCGAAAGTGAACTCATAGTCTTCCCCCTGTTTCATAAAATGATTTCAAAGTGATTTCATATTATGCATTCAGGCAAAGTCTGTCAATTTGCATTTTTGTTCAACTCTCACAAAGACCTGGCCATTCATGGTGATATATATCTGCGGGTAGTACATAGGAGGTGAGCGCGATAAACGGCTTACACGTCCGAGACTCTAAACTCACCTGCCTGCTTATCCTTAAGGACTTTATCCCAGGTAAAGACCTGGCCATTCATGGTGATATAGATACCTGCTGGCATTAATTGCACTGCTGTTATCGCACAGCCCAAGTTAAATAAAGCATCTGACTGCTTTATCGTGTAGGGAACCATTGCTCCAACCAGCACAATTGTTTTATTCTGTATAGTCTGGGCTAGATGTTTTGCGGTATCGACCATGGTGTCGGTGCCGTGGGTAATAACAATGTGTCGTGCGTCGGTTGCATTGCAGTTTTGCTGTATCTGGTCCCGATCTGAATCGGTCATCTCCAGGCTGTCTTTTAACATTAGTAGCTGCACATCAATTTCTGCAGTACAGCGAGCTTGTTTTAACATGGCGGGGAGCTGTGTTTCCGGGAAAGACAGTTTGCCATCTAACTCGTTGTAGCACTTGTCTAATGTGCCGCCGGTGATAAATATTTGTATCATTTGAGATAGTAAATTTATTTTGAAAAAAACCTGGGGTCTTTACCAATATATTCAGCAATTGATTCCAGGTCTTCAACGGCTTCGGGAGAGCATTTTACGGCATAGTCCATTTGCTAAACTTCCTTTCAACCTCGTCCTGACTTACCCCCCCTGTTTCTGTCCTGTAGATACCTCGTTGTATTTTTTCAACCACATACAAGTGATATTGCACGTCCTCTAATGTGCAGTCTTCAGGTAGCTTACTTAAGAGTGCACTTGCTTCTTCTTTTGCCGTATTCATAATAATCTCTGTATTTTAACTTAGATTTTACACAGCTCATTTTTCTTTCAGTATTATTAATGCCGGTTATGATTAACCTTATCATTGCAGTTTTTGTAGCTGTATGTTCGCTGCTTTGCCGATCTCTGATTCTGGCTCTTTATCAACGATACGCTGCAATACAGATAGGCTGGGTCTTTCTAGTAAGGCTATTGCAGCCAGGCGCACTGATGGGTAATGGGCGCGTAATGCTGCCAGCTCTCTTAAATAGGCATTTGCTTCCCTTAATTCATGCAGCATGAGCTTTTCCGGATCACCGGTAAACAGTTCTCTTAGCAGTTCACCATAGCGGGTTTGCTCGCGCACCAGGTCTCTCGGGTCCACTTTGGGGATTTCAGTCGGGTCACTGCAACAGTCGCTCATTTTGATAACTCCTTTTTTGATTAACGAATCAGGATTCAGGAGCACAATAGCTAAAGAGACTGTGAAAGTATTCAATAATATACCTAAAAGGACAGGTTCCGTAGGTTGGGGTGAGATTGCGAACCCCAACAATCAATAGCTTACCTAGCCTCAGTGTTGGGGTTCATGCTTCACCCCAACCTACGCATAATACTTTCACAGTCTCTAAATCTCTTTTACTCCTGGTCTGAAGTTTCCCAATCTTTACGGGATATCTGGGCAGGCAGGCGTATTTTTAAACAGGTTTGCCCCATTACGCCCAAGCCAAGTGAATAATCGTACAACCTCAGATATTGCCCGAGTTAGTTTTCAATTATCGGGAAACTTATGTTCCTTATATGCTCTTATCCAAAGGCCGTCAAATAAGTGGGCTACTTTTCCTGATCTGCACTACCGCACTGACTGCATTTATCATTCCATATCGGATTTTCCAGATCATCTTTATGCAGTTTTACTTCGTCTTCCGGGTATATATGCCAAAATGACTGGTCAATTTTTGCATTATCGTAGCCTTGTTTTCTGCCATGGTTAAACGGGCACCACCAGTTTTCAATCAGCTTTACCAGATAGGCATGCCATTCAAACAGGCCAACACTGACTGGGCAATACCAGGTACAGTTTAAAATCCAGTATAGTCGTGTCTGCGCCAGACTTAAGAAAAAACTGGCATCCATGGTAATCTGATTTTTCATGGTATATCGATGAGTTTCGCGTTTGGGCAGAAAGTCAAATAAGGTTTTCAGGTTTTCTGCACCAACCATTTTCAAATGGTAATAGGATAAAAGTGCACTGGTCAATACAAAGGGCCAGGTAAGTATAGGCAAATAAACCAGTACCAGGCCTATTCCGCGCCGCCATGGTGCTATGTTTTTATGATTACGGCCAATATTGACACGGTGTTCTTCCTGGGTAGTAGTTGATTCACAGGCTTTCATTAAGAGTCTCCTATTTTATAGTTATTATTGTTGTTTCACTTTGAAATTATTTTTACTGATGCTGCCACAGCTCAAAATCATGTTGAATAATATGAGTGGCAATCCAAACGATCGTAGGACGGAGCTTTAGCCCGCAGATAATGATTTACCCGCGTGCTACAGCACCGCCCTACTGTTAGTTTATTTATTGACTAAAGAAGTTCATTAAACACTCAATAGCACATCTACACCCGCGGCCGGACATATGTGTGTTACCGGTAAATTTTGCTGGTTTTTCCATGCAGCCACTGCCTCTTGCTTATCTCCAGAGATAATAAAAATAAGCTCGGCCGTATTGCTTAAAGCTTTTGCGCTTATGGTCACTCGATCCGCCGGTGGCTTAGGTGAATTATGTACCGCATGCGTCAGTTCATCAACATTGTGCACATGCCCCGGGAACAAGCTCGCGGTATGTCCATCTTCACCCATGCCCAATAGTACTAGATCAAAACCACCTGCTGCGGCAACATCTTTAGCATATTGCTCAGCGCCTGCTTCAGCACCGAGCTCAGCTGCAATACGGTGAATCTGTGCCTTGGGAATGGCGACCAAATCCAGCCATTGTTGCTCGGCAACCAGGCTGTTACGCTCGCTATCATCCACCGGCAAACAACGTTCATCGCCATAATATATATGCCACTGACTCCAGTTTGCCTGCCTGGTGGCTAATAGCTGATAGGCTTTAACCGGAGCCGTGCCTCCCGCTAACACCAGCTTAAAAGAACCTTTGGCGGCAATTGCCTTTGCCGCTGCATCTAACACTCGCTGACAAACTGCCTCGGCCAGCAATTCAATTGAAGCATAAGGTTTCCAGTTGACATTCTGGGTCATTTTTCTACCTGTAAGGTATTGCGCCAATGCTGACTTTCTTTGTCAAATAAACGACGCTCATTTGGCCCCCACGAGCCTGCTGGATAAGTTTCAATATAATCGCGCTCAATTGCCCATTTATTAAGAATCGGATCGACAATTTTCCACGCGTATTCAACTTCATCATAACGTAAGAATAATGAACGATCGCCTTCAATCACATCCAGCAATAAGTCTTCGTATGCGTCTGAAGGCTGCTCGTCTTCATTGCGAAAACTGGCGTCCAGATTACTCACCCGTGTTTTCATTTCCAGGCCCGGCTCTTTAACGGTCATTTCCATACGGATACATTCTTCAGGCTGTATGCCTAACAATAACCAGTTTTGATTGATTTTTTCTGCATTGGTATTTTTAAACAATTGCGACGGTGCATGTCTAAAACAGATGGAAATACTGGATTGTGTTTTTTCCATACGCTTCCCAGTACGCAAATAGATAGGGACTCCACGCCAGCGCCAGTTATCTATGTATAGCTTCATGGCGGCATAGGTTTCTGTCACACTATTTTGCGGGATACCCTCTTCCTGTACATAGCTATTCACATCTTCGCCATTAATGCTGCCTTGTGCATATTGTGCGCGAAATGACTGGGCATGCACGGCTTCTTCAGGAATTGGGCGTATAGATTTTAGAACTTTCACTTTTTCATCGCGCAAGTCTTCTGCATCCATTGACACCGGCGGCTCCATAGCAACTAACGTCAGTAACTGTAGTAGGTGACTTTGCAACATATCGCGCATGGCGCCTGTATGGTCGTAATATTGACCACGACTACCAATCCCTAGCTGTTCTGAATGGGTTATCTGAATGTGATCTATGTAATTACGATTCCATAAAGGTTCTAGCATGGCATTGGCAAAGCGGAATACCAGAACATTTTGCACCATACCTTTACCCAGGTAATGATCGATACGGTAGATTTGTTCTTCACGCAGATGTTTACTGATTCTTTTCTGTAAAGAACGTGAACTTTCCAGATCAGTACCAAAAGGCTTTTCAATAACGACTCTACGCCAGAAATGCTTTTCTTCTAATAAATTTGGTACGCTTAAGCGCTCAATAACCGGGCTAAAGTCTTCAGGGTTAATTGCCAGATAAAAGGCGAAATTCTGTGGGAATTGCCCGGTATCGCTGAGCAATTCCGCTAACCCGCTGTAACATTCAGCTTGTTTCAAATCGCCTTTATGGTATTGCAAACGACCAATAAAGCGCTGAAATACCTGCTCATCAATACCACCTCGTGCTTTCGCTTCAAGCATGATACGTACTTCAGAGATCCATTTTTCGTTATCCCAGGGACGACGGCCTATGGCGATGATTTTCGTGTTATCATCCAGACGGTTTTCTATATCCAGGTGATAAAGCGCGGGAATTAATTTAATATGCGCTAAATTTCCCGTTGCGCCAAAAATAACATAAGTACAGGGGTCAGTTTTCACTGTAATTTCCTTTAATAATTTTTAATAATCAGGTCTGGCTATTGTTGACGATCAACAATATCCTCAAAAATAACGGCCATCTCAATAGAGACATTTAAACTCACAAAATCACACATTTGCTCATCTGTATAAACGTGCAACAACCACTCACTCTCAGCAGTACGTCTGAAACACTCAACACTGCGCATCTTAATATCGACCAAAACATACTCCTTAAGGCTCGATAAATGTCGATACGCTGAAAACTTAGCCCCCCGGTCATAAGCTTCAGTTGAGTCTGACAATACTTCTACAATCAAACCTGGAGAAGACAAAAATTGCTCCGCCTGGTGATCATTTTCATTACATGAAACAATAATATCAGGATAAAAAAAAGCGTCCATTGCCTCAACGCGAAGTTTCATATCAGACATATAAGCTCGACAGGCAGTGCCACGTAAATGCTGTTTTAAGGCAGCAAAGACATTACCTGAGGCTTGCACATGTTCACGCCGGGCACCGCCCAGCGCAAAAACGTCGCCATTGACATATTCATGTTTCTCATCCTGCAATTCTTCCCAGGCAAGATAATCATCAACTGTAAAAAAAAGACTTTCTGCAGTTTGCATCATCAGAACTCCTATACATGGGTTTCCAGCTTAAAATCAGGATAATAACGAACACAATTTTGTATGCTGCCTATCCTGCCTCTAAAACCAGTCTGTAGGGCACCGCTTTAGCATTTTAATCCGGCAAAAACAACATGAACGCAGAGCATCACTACCATTAAGTTAAGGAATGTTCCATTAAATAACAAAGCACTAGCGTAGGTTGGGTTAGATTTTTTTTGCGTAGCAATAAAAACGTAACCCAACATCTTAGGCAATATCAAAAATGTTGGGTTACGTTATCTGCGCTGCGCTTAGATAAGCTAACCCAGCCTTCCGTAAGGCATTGTTTTACTTTGCTTATCTCTTAATTTAATGGCAGTGGTGCAAAGCATCGGAACAAGATAAATGTCTATATTAAGCGTTATAAGTTGTTGATGCCATTTTACCGCCTGTTCCAGTCCAGTCAGTATGGAAGAACTCACCGCGCGGTTTGTCTAAACGCTCATAGGTATGGGCACCGAAATAATCACGCTGCGCCTGCAGTAAGTTAGCAGGTAAACGTGCGCTACGATAACTATCGTAATAAGCCAATGCTGATGAAAATGCGGGGGTAGGTACCGCTAATTGTATGCCTAATATAATAGCCTCACGCCAGCCCTTATCTGCTGTCGTAATGGCATCTTTAAAATAATCAGCTAATAATAAATTATCTAACTCAGGGTTAGTATCATAAGCCTGCTTAATATCATTTAAGAACTGGCTACGGATAATACAACCGCCACGCCACATTAACGCGATACCACCATAGTTTAATTTCCAGCCATATTCTTTTTCTGCCGCACGCATCAGGCCAAAACCTTGTGCATAAGAAACAATTTTTGCTGCATAGACCGCATCGCCAATCGCTTTAATCATTGCCTGTTTATCACCAGAAAAACTTGCTGTTGATTGAGGCAGGATTTTCGCTGCGTTGACTCTTTCTTCTTTTTGTGCAGAAACGCAACGTGCAAAAACAGATTCGGCAATCAGTGTTAATGGAGCGCCTAGATCCAGGGCATTAATTCCGGTCCATTTCCCGGTACCTTTTTGGCCAGCCGTATCTAAAATTTTATCAATTAAAGGTGCGCCATCTGTATCTTTAAAACCCAGAATATTAGTGGTAATTTCAATCAAATAAGAATCTAAAACACCTTTATTCCATTCGGCAAAAACACCCTGAATTTCATCGGCACTTAAACCTAATCCTTCTGAAAGTAATTGATAGGCTTCACAGATAATCTGCATATCACCATACTCAATACCGTTATGTACCATTTTTACATAATGACCGGCACCGTTTTCACCAACCCACTGACAACAGGGTTCGCCGTCTACTTTTGCTGAAATTGCCTGCAAAATCGGCTGTACAGTTTTCCACGCAGCTTTATTGCCACCAGGCATAATTGAAGGACCGTGGCGTGCACCTTCTTCTCCACCGGAAACGCCCGAACCCACATAAAGAATATTTTTTTCCGCTAATGCGGCTGTACGGCGATTTGAGTCCGTATATAGCGAATTACCACCGTCAATAATGATGTCACCCGCTGATAGTAAAGGCGTTAACTTATCAATATAAGTATCGACAACATCACCCGCTTTCACCATTAACATAACAACACGCGGACTTTGTAAGCTATCGACCAGTTCTTCCAGAGAATAAGCACCGGTAATTGGAGTGTCTTTTGCAGGACCTTTTAAAAAATCATCTGTTTTTCCCCGTGAACGGTTATGAACCGCCACCTTAAAACCATGATCATTCATATTTAAAACTAAATTCTGCCCCATGACCGCAAGGCCAATTAACCCAATATCCGCTTTCATTCGTTTGCTCACCTAAATTATTGTAATAACAACAGAGTATGCCTCTTTTAAACGTCAATAATATACAGCAAAATGATGTTTTTAGCCTTATTCTTTTACTCATTTATACCGAAATCAGGGCATGTTTGTTATTATATAAATTTAATCTTCGGCTTTATTACTCTCCATTATGTCTACTGAAACCGCTCACTGTCTTTGTGGCTCAAGCTTAACTTACCCGCAGTGTTGTGAATTACTGCATAGCGGACATGCTGACGCATTAAGCGCAGAAGCGTTAATGCGCTCCCGGTTTACTGCTTATGCACAGCATGATGAGGCCTATTTATTAAAGACCTGGGATAAATCAACCCGCCCTGCTACGATTGATTTTTCTAAAGATACCGGCGAGTGGACCCGACTGGAGATCGTGCTAATAAAAAAAGGTTGCGCAAAAGACCATAAAGGCATAGTTGAATTCAAGGCCTATTTCACTGTGCAAGGTGAACAACGCGTTATGAATGAAATCAGCCGTTTTATCAAAAAGCAGGGGCTTTGGTATTATCTGGATGGCAAGGTAAAGTCCATAGCATTAGACCAGGGTTCTTTCAATCAGGGTTTAAACGCCCTTTGCGCCTGCGCTAGTGGCAAAAAATTTAAACGCTGTTGTGGGCAAAAATAAGCATCATATTTATTAACAAGTCAGTCTATACTTCGCGTGGTGACGATTGCGGATTTTATAGCGAGTTATCTAAGTTATTTTTTTCCTGTACAGACTGTAGCCAGTTTAGCGCGCCTAAACCTGCGGCTCGACCACTTGCAAATGCAGCGTTTAGTAAATAGCCACCCGTTGGCGCCTCCCAATCCAGCATTTCACCGGCACAAAATACGCCTGGCAGTTTTTTAAGCATAAGCTGTGCATTCATGGCGCTAAAACACACGCCACCTGCAGTGCTGATTGCTTCATCGATGGGGCGTGTAGCGATCAACTGAATCGGCAGGGCTTTAATCGCCGCAGCTAATTTTGCTATATCGGAAAATTCGCTGGCGGATAAATATTCGCGTAATAAGCCTGATTTTGCTCCGCTAATGCCGACTTTACTACGTAAATGGTTACTCATAGACCTGGAACCTCTGCTGCGGGAAAGCGCCTTCCTAACCCGCGCCAGATCTTTATCAGGCGTCAGATCCAGATACACTCTAACCGAGCCCTGCTCATTGATCGTTTCCCGTAGCGGGGCGGATAAAGCGTAAATCAGACTGCCTTCTACACCTGAAGCCGTGAGCATTAACTCGCCGTTTTTTCTGTGTAGCTGTCCACTAGCATCGGTAAAAGTCAGGCACACTGACTTGAGCGGTTCGGCAGCAAAGCGTTCGCGAAAATATTCACTCCAGGCCACAATAAAACCGCAATTAGCGGCCTGCAATGGCGCGATAGCAATATTGCGTTGCGCGAGTAAAGGTAGCCATAATCCATCTGAACCGAGCTTAGCCCAACTGCCACCGCCTAATGCGAGCACCACGACATCTGCATTGACTGTTTTTTCTGTTTCAAGGTGGCTAAAGCGTAATGCCTGTTTAGCATCCCAACCCAGCCAGCGGTGTCGAGTATGTATTTTTACACCAGCTGTGCGTAAGCGATGTAACCAAGCTCTTAATAACGGCGCAGCTTTCATTTCCAGTGGAAACACGCGTTGCGATGAACCGACAAAGGTGGTGACTCCCAGACCGCTCACCCAATCGCGTAGCATTTGCGGGCTAAAATCATTTAATAAAGGCTCTATATCAACTTGTCCAGCGCCATAACGGGTCACAAAATCAGTGAACGGTTCAGCATGGGTTAGGTTTAATCCGCCTTTACCAGCCAGTAAGAATTTTCGTCCCAGCGAAGGCATCGTATCGTAAAGATCCACTTCTACTCCCGCCAGGCTTAATATCTCGGCAGCCATTAATCCCGCCGGACCTCCACCAATAATGGCGGCAGAAAAAGTGGTTATATTGTTTTCAGTCATGGGCGAATTAATTGAAGTAGATGATTAAGACTAATGCCATTAATGAAGTGCACTGAGGAATAAGCTATTTGCAAGGGCTTTAAGTCTACTAAGATTTTTTTAATACGGCAAATAGCCGTGATTAATATACAGCCAGTCAAAAATTTTGTTGCTGAGCAGGATACTCTCTATCTACACAGTAAAGCGGACAAGCTAAGCGATTAGCTGGTGATTTTCGCTATTGCTTTTTTTGCTCAGCCTGAAGTAAATTTTATTACCAAAAATAATACGTTAAAATTGGATTCGAGTATTAATTGAATTCACCATTGCTAACATTATGCGTATTGTATACATAATATTTCTGTCTGTTTTGATCAGCGCCTGTTTTAACCCCGGGATGACGATCAACGCACGAACTGCTCTCGAGCAACAGCTGACACGAGGAGCTATTCTGCGCGCGGTACACCAGCTGCCTATTCTCAAAGCGGTCCGCAATGGACGCTGGAAAATTACCGTGGTGTCCCCCGATGTTGAAGATGATAGCTGGACTTACGCTCAACTACGACAACGTCTCATTTCTCTGGGAGCCGACATTTCCACAAATGCATCGGAAAACCTTCCGATAGTTGAGGCTGTTCTTCAGTTTGCCGCGAGCGACAACGATCCCTTTGTTATCGGCTTTTCCATTCCCGGCACAATGGGAACTTCATCCGTCGGTCTCTTCCATGATAATACTCAACGTGGACGTGCGCAGATTCAACTAAACTTCTGGACTAATGATGGCAAGCTTATCGCACAGACGCCAACTACTTACGCGGAAACGCGTTACACTGACATTACTTTTCTGATGTTTGTCGGCCCGTTCAGTTTCACCAATCTTAATAATGTGGATACCTATGGACGCTTTATCGATATCGGCGAGGATAGCTGGGAGCTTGTCAAAGATTCTTTCACTCATACCGACAGAGTAAGCACGGATGCCTGGATTGTTCCAGGAGAAAAACCCAACCCGTAAAATTTACAATTCATTATTAGTATATGAATCAGGAGCAGACAAGTGACAGAAATTCAAGCCTGGGCCAGTCACGGCCCAAGTCAAAAATTAGAACGCTTCGCCTTCAATCCTGGGGCATTAGGTCCAGAAGACGTTGAAATTGCAGTTGATTATTGCGGTCTGTGTCATTCTGATCTATCCATCATCAACAATGATTGGGGTATATCGCAATTCCCCATAGTTCCAGGGCATGAAGTTATCGGTCGTGTTATTGCTATTGGCGACCAGGTTAAAGGCGTGCATATCGATCAGCGCGTCGGTGTGGGCTGGAATTCCAGCAGTTGCATGCATTGCCATCAGTGCATGAGCGGCAATAATAATCTCTGCTCAGCAGTACAAGCCACAATCGTGGGTCATCATGGTGGTTTTGCACAAAGACTCAGGGCGCACTGGGCCTGGGTTATTCCATTGCCTGATAGTCTGGATATTGCCAGTGCAGGACCGTTACTGTGCGGAGGCATCACTGTATTCTCACCACTACTCACTTTTGGCGTTAAACCGACTGATCATGTGGGTATTGTGGGCATAGGCGGACTGGGTCATATGGGTCTTAAATTCGCTAAAGCCTGGGGCTGTGAAGTAAGTGCATTTACCTCGCATGAATCAAAAACGGCTGAAGCTATAAGTTTTGGGGCGCATCATGTTATTTCCAGCCAGAATACTGAGGCCATGCTACAGGCAAGTAATACTTTAGATTTGTTGATTATAACTGTTAACGTTTCACTGGACTGGACAAGTCTTTTGCAAACATTGAAACCTAATGGTCGATTACATATCGTTGGAGCTGTCTTAGAGCCTATGCCGATTTCTGCCTTTGATTTAATCTCTGGCCAGAAAAGCATTTCTGGATCACCTACCGGAAGCTCTGTAGACCTGGCAACTATGCTGGAATTTGCTGCGCGTCATGATATCCGTCCACAAGTCGAGCATTTCCCTATGAGCCGTGTGAATGAAGCACTAGAGCATTTGGCCTCAGGTAAAGCGCGTTACCGGATTGTACTGGATGCAGATTTCTCCTGATTGAATAGTTATTATGATTCTAAATGAGTCAACACTGAATTGTCTTATACGTGCATAAGCTCTGAAAGTAAAAACCAGCCAGGGGTCTTTATCCGCCCTTATAAACGACAAAAGGAGCGCCTAAACTGCAGGCACTCCTCTCGAAAAGCAGGCTTTCTCAAGCGAGAATTCGCGAGAGAGATAGCCCTGGTAGTTAACAACATAATTATCTTAGTAACGAGCCTCCTTGCCTATATCCATATGCACCGTAAGCTACACAATAATTCTGCTTGCTTTAATTTTTCCCTGTAAAACCATATTGCCCTGCTTCCTTGCTTGCATCCATTCTTGTGCTTCTCCATGTTTCCTGTGTAACTCCCTGTGTTTCTAACTATCCTAAAAAGCCAAAAGCCTTTGCCTAAATTTTGATCCGGCAACCCTTATATCCTTGCTTATACTGCTTTCCAAAACAGCTCCATATCCCTGCATTAAGCATCCAGCTCCGCATATTACTAGTCCAATATCCTTATTTCACGCCTGATCCTTTTGCGCGTTCCTTGATTTCTTAATTATAAAAATTTACTCAAATATATCGCTAATGCAGCGCTATCAATAACACGCAATACAAACTAACGCTTATTACTATAAGTATTTAAAGCATCATGTATGCCATAAATAATAAATTTTATAAATTAAATATATATACATTTAATTTCAATCATTTAATGAAAGCATGAAATATATCTATCAGGATAATTTATATTTCAATTAAACTTCAAGAGTCAATAAATAGGGCATATAACCCATAGTCATGGCATATGCCCCAGTGCAAACTGAATCAAAAGTGGCCTATCAAGAAAAAGTACTACGGGACTGGACATAAAAGATTACCTTAGAAAATTCTAAGTACACCTGAATAATTAATTTAACGTTGTGTAGGTGCGGGGGTTTACTGCTTCAGCATCCAGTAAAATCCGTCATTCCCGCAGACTGCTAGTGAGGTTCGTCTAATCTCGACAAGATCCCTCCGCTAACAGCCAGCAGGAATAATTTGTTAACCTGAGTACAACGAAGGTTAATCTGAGAATGTTAAATTAGTTGTGCCCCGTTACTTATACAGCCTGGCTATAAAAAATTCTCATAAAAAAAGCCCTGCTCAGACGCGCTGACCAGGGCTTTCCAGAGTTTCAGATAAAGTATTCTATTTCACTAGACTCAACAACACCCCCGCTGCTACTGCTGAACCAATAACTCCTGCCACATTTGGTCCCATCGCATGCATTAATAAAAAATTATGTGGGTTGCTTTCCAGTCCAACTTTATTAGCCACGCGCGCAGCCATCGGCACTGCGGAGACACCTGCCGCTCCAATTAATGGGTTAATCGGGGTCTTACTGAATTTATTCATTAATTTAGCCATCAAAACACCTGAAGCTGTGCCTATACAAAACGCAATAGCACCTAGCGCTAAAATGCCTAAAGTAGTCGGCTGTAAAAATTTATCTGCACTCATTTTTGAACCTACTGCAAGACCCAGGAAAATAGTAACGATATTAATCAATTCATTTTGCGAAGTTTTGCTTAATCGCTCGACCACACCACTGACGTTCATTAAGTTACCCAGACAAAACATACCTACCAGTGGCGCTGCTGAGGGTAATAGTAAAGTACATAAAGAAATAAGCATAAGCGGGAAAATGATCTTCTCGGTATTACTTACAAATCGTAGTTGCTGCATTTCTATGCTACGTTCTTCTGGTGTCGTTAGCGCACGCATAATAGGTGGTTGAATTAAAGGCACCAGAGCCATATAGGAATATGCCGCGACTGCAATTGCACCGAGCAAATCAGGCGCTAATTTAGACGCCACGTAAATTGCGGTTGGCCCATCCGCCCCCCCGATAATAGCTATAGCTGCAGCATCAGACATAGAAAATTCAATGCCTGGAATCACATTTAAGGCGATGGCACCTAACAATGTAGTAAAAATACCAAACTGTGCAGCCGCACCTAATAATAAAGTTTTAGGGTTGGCCAGCATGGGGCCAAAATCAGTCATGGCTCCGACACCCATAAAAATCAACAGGGGAAACACTCCTGTTTTAATGCCGCCATAAAGGTAGTATAAAATGCCACCAGGCTCGGCAATACCGGCTACCGGGATATTGCTTAAAATAGCTCCAAAACCGATGGGCACTAATAATAAGGGCTCAAAACCTTTTTTTATGGCGAGATAAAGCAACAGGAAACCTACCAGCATCATAATGACCTGCGGCCCTTCAAAGTTGTAAATTCCCGTGCTATGCCACAAGCTTGTGAGATTTTCCATAGAATATTTCTATTTATTTAGTAAGGAACGAGGGTTTGATAATACCTGCAAGTATGGCGCAGGATTTTGGCTTCACAGGCGTGTTAGGAAAACACTCGCATAGCAGGCTACGCAACTGGTTTTCTAGCGCGGCTGTGAAGCCAAAAGATAAGTCAGACTCGGGCATTATTGAATCCTCGTTCCTAAGTGTGTTGTAAACAAGAAAATAGCACCCATCAACTCGTGGTTAAAGGGTGCTATTAAAGATAGATTTGAACAGCGCTTAAAAGCTATAAAGAAATCAAAGCATCACCAACGTTAACTGTGTCTCCTTCTTTAACATTGATTGCGCTTACGGTACCTGCAACTCTAGTGCGAACTTCCGTTTCCATTTTCATTGCTTCCATAATCACGACCACATCACCCTCAGCAACCGCCGCACCGACATTAACATTAATTTTCAGAATATTACCCGCTAATGGAGACGCTACCACAGCTCCACTTGCTACTGGAGTCTCAGTAACCGCTGCTGCACTAACTGGCTTTGGAGGAGCCATGGTCGAAATAGCTAGTCCGACTCCGCCAGGACCAACGGCAACATCAAAACTCTCACCATTAATATTGACAGTATAACTTTCCACGTCTGCTTTAGGTGCTTTTGATGCAGCAAAAGCTGTCGGGTCTGGTGCTGGTTCAAAAGCTTCGGGATTACCGCGATTAGCAATAAACTTCCAGCCGACCTGGACAAATAAACCATTAATCAACGCATCTTCTTCAACATTAGCCGCTAAAGTCACACCCTCTTGTTTTGCCTTATGCTGAACTTCTGCAATCAGTGCATCCATTTCTGGCGCGATTAAATCAGCCGGGCGACAGGAAATAACTTCGCCCCCGTCTTCTAAAACCAGAGCCTGTAATTCAGCATTAACAGGAGCCGGAGTTTTACCGTATTCACCTTTTAATACGCCTGCGGTTTCTTTACTAATTGATTTATAGCGCTCACCAGTCATCACATTCAATACTGCCTGAGTGCCGACAATTTGCGAGGTAGGTGTCACTAGAGGTAAAAAGCCTAAATCTTCCCGTACACGTGGAATTTCTTTTAGCACCTCATCAAACTTATCTGCTGCACCTTGTTGTTTGAGCTGACTTTCCATATTAGTCAACATTCCACCTGGCACTTGTGCCAATAAAATTCGTCCATCAACACCCTTCAGGCTGCCTTCGTGCTCTGCGTATTTAAGTCGTACTGTTCGAAAATAAGCAGCAATTTCTTCTAATTTTTCTAAATTCAGACCAGTAGCTCGCTCTTGCCTAGCCATAGTAGCAACGATTGTCTCAGTAGGGCTATGACCATAGGTCATGCTTAGTGAAGAAATCGCCGTATCTACATTATCGATACCTGCTTCAATAGCTTTAACTAAAGTAGCAACACTTAAACCTGTTGTTGCATGACAATGTAGATGTATGGGAATATCAACAGCGCTTTTTAGCTGTGAGACAAGATCATAAGCATCGTAAGGTGTTAACAAGCCCGCCATATCCTTAATGCAGATAGAGTGAGCCCCCATTTCTTCAATTTGTCTGCCTTGCTCAACCCATTTTGCTGTTGTATGCACCGGACTCAGGGTATATGAAATTGTACCTTGTGCATGTGCATCAGTATTTAATACTGCTTTAACCGCATGTTGAATATTGCGCATATCATTCATCGCATCAAAAATACGGAATACATCTATACCATTGACTACACAGCGTTCAACAAACTTATCGACTACATCATCTGCATAATGTCGATAGCCTAAAATATTTTGTCCGCGAAACAACATTTGCTGTGGCGTATTAGGCATTGCGGCTTTTAATAAACGTAATCTTTCCCATGGGTCTTCGCCCAGATAACGGATACAGGCATCAAAGGTTGCACCACCCCAGGATTCAATTGACCAGTAGCCTATCTGATCTAATTTTTCACAAATAGGCAACATGTCTTCAATACGTAAACGTGTTGCCAAAATCGATTGATGCGCGTCTCGCAAGACGACTTCAGTTATGCCTAGCGGCTTTTTTGATTGTGTCATGATAATAGTTATTTCCTCTGACTTTTCAGCCGCAGATTTTCTTACCTTGTGGGTAATAGCTCAATCTCTTACCTTGTGGGTATTAGGTATTTATTTATGCTTCGTTCTATGTAGATGGACTGCAGCTGTTATTGCCGCAGTGACATTAGGTGAAATAGCACTTGAAGAAACTGCCTGGACAGGTGTTGTGCTAACTGCTGCCACTTCAACCTCAGGAATAAAAGCAGCGACACAGTAAGCCATTAATTTTACTACAGCAATTAACATCACAAGAAAAAGGAATACAATACCCATTCCTGTGAGCATCAACTCTACCCCTTGTGTCATCGCTTCATTCATAATTACTGACCATTGTTATTGAAATGTCTGCATTATCGCTAAAATTTAAGTATTTAACAACTTCGCATACGCTTTAACCTCACTAAAAAAATCTCAGATTTTATGCAAACAGTCAAGTATTACTCATCTCGTGTAGCCTTTTCCATGCTAAAATCAGCGGCCAATTAAGATAAAACCCCTTAACCTTACAATAAAAGCTATTTTGTGCTGCTTAAATTAGTTGTAGAATCAATTATCACTTATATAATTTATACACACCTCCACCAAGGATTGGAATGCAAACAACTATTAGCATGCTTTTTGCGCTTTTTCAGAACAAGCCGTCTTATTCTTAATAAACACTATACTAGCGCCAAATTACGTTACCAGGCACAAAACCTGAACATTATAATTCCCTTGTTTCTACTACCTAGTTTAATACCATTACCATGATTTCAACCATAGTCAATGCCGCTATATTTATGATTGCTCTCGGCACTGTACTTGCAATCATTCTGGCAATAGCCAATAAGAAACTATTTGTTTACGAAGACCCGCGCATTGAAGAAGTTGATGATATGCTGCCTCAAGCACAATGCGGTGCCTGTGGCACACCGGGATGCCGCCCCTTTGCCGAAGCCGTCGTTGCAGGCACTAAAAATCCCTCGGCATGCACCGTCAACTCACCTGAAGGTAATGCAGAGATTGCAGCTTACTTAGGTGTTGGTATGGGCGATCATGAAAAAGTAGTTGCGCGTCTGGCTTGTGCAGGCGGAACTCATGTTGCTTACACGCGCGCAAAATATGAAGGCTTAAAATCCTGCCAGGCTGCTTCCGTTGTTTCCGGTGGTGGCAAAGGCTGTAGCTGGGGCTGTTTAGGTCTGGGAGATTGCGCTGATGTCTGTGACTTTGACGCAATCTATATGGATGAGCATGGCTTACCCATTGTGATTGAGGATAAATGCACCGCCTGCAATGATTGTGTCGTGGTCTGTCCTAAAGATTTATTTACCCTGATGCCCGTCAGTCAGAAACTTTACGTTGCCTGTAAAAGTTTAGATGAAGGTGACAGTGCGCAACAAGAATGTGAAGTAGCATGTACTGCGTGTGAGAAATGTGTTGTCGATGCCCCAAAAGGCCTAATAGAAATAAAAAACAATCTAGCCGTTATTAATTATGAAAAATATCAGGATTTTGATGTAGACCGCACACCTATTGAGCGCTGTCCAACAGGTGCAATAGTCTGGCTAGACAGTAAACTGGGCTCCACCCACGCAAGTAAGGGCAAAGAAGGCATGAAACCACATCGTACAGGTTCATTACCGATAGGGTAAACCTAGGCACAAAAAGCTGTTTTTGTGCTCCTAGGTTATACAACTTATTACGTCATGCATATTATACTCATTTCCTCAGCCATCAAAAAGTCACCTAGTGCTAAACTGTTTCAACGTTTAAATGATATTACCCTACATGAAATAACGAAGCCGGAAGATATTCTTAACTATAAACATACATCTGGGCTTATTTTTTTTGATGCCGCATTAGGTATGGAGGAAATTACTCGACAAATCCAGTTATATCAGCAGAAAAAAGCCATAAAATGGCTTGTGATTAATGCTACTGATATTCAGCAGTCACTACTATATCTACAGTTGGGTGCATCAGGAATTCTAACGCAACCCGGTGAGAAAAAAGTACAGGACTGTTTACAATCTATTTCCCATGGTCAGCTTTATTTAGAACCTGATTTCATTCAAATTTTAGCCTTACGACAAATAAAAAAAACATTATTACCTTTTAAACAATTAACAGCCAGAGAATATGATGTATTTTGCATGCTTGCTGAAGACTATTCCATTCAAGCAATTGCAGAGCAATTGTCAATAACCACTAAAACGGCTTTTAATTGTCAAGCGCAGTTAAGAAAAAAATTAGAAATAAAAAACCAACAAAGCATTTTTAAACTTGCAAAAAAACATGGACTAATCAACTAAAAAAAGCTAGAATTCCCAAAAAATGGGAATTATTCCTGATTTAATGAAATTTTCTTTACTTTTCCAGAGGAATATCAATGAGTAAATCAATTATTAATAGCGCATTTATTATTGCTATCGGGGCCTCTTTCAGCGTATATGCGGCCGATCAAGGCATAGAAAAATGTATTGCTGCAATCCAAAAACAAAAAACAGGAGAGTTAGTTAAATTAGAAAAACTCAATATTGAAGGTAAAGCTGTCTATGAATTTGAACTTGAAGATGCCAATGGCTTTGAGTGGGAATTTATGTGTGACGTGAATAGCGGCAAAATCTTTGAAACTGAATCAGAAGTTAGCTCTGCTAATAGCCTGGCTTTCAAAAGTAAAATGAAAGTGACTGAAGAGGATGCTAAAGCGATTGCTTTAAAAACGTATCCAGGTGTTATTGAAGAAGTTGAGTATGAAATTGAATCCAATGGTAATGCTACATATGAGTTTGATATTGTTAATACTAAAGGCGTAGAAACAAAAGTAGAAGTGGATGCCGCGACAGGAAAAATTATCGAAACTGCCATTGAGGAATGGGAAATTGGTGAAGAAGCGGACGAAAAAAGGTAAATTTTTCTCTCGCTTGTAAACCGGGTTAGGTTTTAAAACCTAACCCATCAGATTACTTAACCACTAGCCCCCAGGGATAACGCCCTACAGCTATGGATTTAGTGACCTTCATCAAATTCAGGTCAATAATAGATATATCATTACTCACTCCGTTGGTACTATATACCCGCTTTTGGTCAGGTGAGAAAGCCAGATTCCAGACTCGTTGTCCTACTAAAAAATAGTTTTCCACTTCTAATGATTGGGCATTAATTAACGCGACACGATTAGCTGGTCCTAATGCCACCAAAGCCCAATGATTTTCCTTGTCCACAATAACACCAACTGGCTGGATTTTGTCAGCGCTTACGCCAGGGATTTCAAAATTAATGGTTTTAACTTTGGTACGGCTTGCTACGTCTAGCACGGTTACGGTTCCACCCATCTCAGAAGTCACCCACAGTCGTTGACTATCTGCGCTAAAGCTTAAGCCTCTGGGGCGTGGATCTACCAGTGTATTATCTTCAACGGTTAATGTTTTCCGGTTTATCCAATGTACCATATTGGTAGCTTCAGAAGCACTGACCACCCATTTTTCATCAGGACTGACGGTTACTGGTTCTGGTTCTACACCTACGGGTATGGTTTTTATGGCTTTAGCATTATTAATATCAATCACAGTAATGAGACTATCATCTTCATTCGAGACATAAAGCTGATCACCCGACGGGTTCATTGCAAAGGTTTCCGGGTCTTCCCCTGACGGCAACGTGCCCACTGCTTTTAAGGTATTAATATCAATAACTTGAATGGTATCATCGTCACTGGTGGCAATATAGAGTTGCTGCTGATCTTTACTTAATACAATACCGCGAGGACGTTGACCAATGGCAATCGTTTTTAGTAGTTTACCTGCAATGGGATCGACAACAGCCAAAGCGTTATCTTTTTCCAGTGTGACATAGAGTGTTTCTGAACTAACCTGGCTACTGATTAAAAATAAGACAGCCACTAAAATCTGCTTCATGGTATATACCCCGTGTAAAATTATAACAGTGTGTCAAGATAGCACCTTTCAGTGTATGGCTGGAATAGCCACAACAAATAAGGAAATTTTCCCAATGAGTTTACGGTACCAAATTAGTGTCAGAATTTTATTGATTTCGCTGTGTATTCTTTTCCTGGGAGGCTCTATTGGTATTTGGCAAGCGCGACAATCGGTAAGTAACGAGGTTGACTCTTCCATTAGCCTGGCATTGCAGTTAATTAAAATAGGGATAGGGTCGAATAAAACCCAACAAACTGACTGGATGTTTCGTTTGAGTCGTCTGAAACAGACACGGCACTTAAATATTCAACTGAAAACATCGTCAGGGGAGATTGTGAATATTTCTGATCGCCCTCAATTGAATGAATCAGATAAAACACCGCCTGACTGGTTTATCAATTTAGTGCTCGGTGAATACCCAAAAATAGAATATCCGATTGAAACGCTTAACAACATACCTTTGAAGCTGATTATTCAAGCCAATCCGATGGATGAAATTTCAGAAGTCTGGCAAGAAAGTATTGCGTTTTTTACCTCTCTATTCGCTCTGGTATTTTTGACATTCCTTTCAGTTCAATTAGTGTTTAATAAAACTATAAAATCCATCCATTCAATCATTGAACATCTTAAAGGGATTGAAACAGGAGACTACCAGAAAAAAATAGCTGATTTTTCTACCCGAGAATATGATGACATAGCCAAAGCAATTAATCATATGACAGATGTGCTGGATAATACAGAAAAACAAAACAGAGCATTGACTCAGCATTCTTTGGAAATTCAGGAAGAAGAAAGGCAACGCTTATCTCAAGAATTACATGATGAGTTTGGTCAATCATTGACGGCGATAAAAGTGATGGCAGTGACTGCGGCACATGAAAAAACAGATACGCAGAAAATAACCACATCCATTATTGAAATTTGCGACCATTTAATGACTGTTGTACGCTCAATGATGAAACAGTTACATCCTTTAATATTGACAGAGTTAGGCTTGAAAGCCACGCTGGAAGATTTACTTCACCATTGGGAAGTCAGAAATACACCGACTATGTTTACTTTGCATTATGATGATGCAGTCGACCAGATAGACCGAACCATCGTGATACAAATATTTCGAGTGATTCAAGAAAGTCTGACTAATATCATCCGCCATGCACAGGCCAGTCAGGTCAATATCAGTCTTCAAATCAAACCTGATTCTGATAAACTTATTTTATTAATTACTGATGATGGTCTAGGCTGTGATCTCGACCAACTCTCATCCGGGTTTGGTCTATTAGGTATGAAAGAAAGAATCAAGCTATTAGGCGGTGATTTTAAAATACAGTCTCAAGTGAACAAAGGACTGCAAATTAAGGCAGAAATTCCTCTATTATGAACAGTAAAATTAAAGTTTTGTTAGTCGATGATCACGCTGTTGTAAGAGCGGGGTTTAAGTTGCTGCTAGCGACTTCACCCAATATAGAGGTGATCGCTGAAGCAGAGTGTGGAGAGCAAGCCATTCAGCTTTATCAGTCCTGTCAGCCGGACATTATTGTGCTTGATTTATCTATGCCAGGTATCGGAGGCCTGGAAACTATCAAACGTCTTGTGCAACGCGATGAAAAAGTAAATATTTTGGTATTTAGTATACATGATGAACAGGTTTATGTTAACCGAGCTTTGAATGCAGGTGCAAAAGGATATATTACGAAAAACAGTGCGCCTGAAATTTTGTCAGACGCCATAGCAGGTATTCAGAATGGACAGCGTTACGTTGAGCATGGGCTTCTCAATAAAATTACTGATGAAGTCTCTGAACATGATTTTCAAGCCATCGCACAAACATTTTCGGCACGAGAGTTTGATGTTTTCCGATTATTGGCTAAGGGCTTAACAGCGCATAAAATAGCCGATGAATTGTGTTTAGGCTATAAAACGGTAGCAAACTACGTCACTCAGATTAAGAAAAAACTACAAGTATCTAGCATTGCCGAATTAGCGCATATTGCAATATTGCTGGGGATAATAAAGCATTAAAGGGAAATATTCCCGCACAAACTCAAGAATAATTCCCGTTACAGCCCCTGTTTTATGTTTGATAATAGCCGCTTTTTACACGAGTTGAACATGAAATTAAGCACACTATTTATAATTCCCTTTTTAGTTATTTCAATGGGAGCTAAAGCTCACGGACCAACGCCTAAAAAAGCCGATAAAAGCATTATTATTAACGCTTCTATAGACAAGGTCTGGGCAGTGATAAAAAACTTTGATGATATTTCAAATTGGCATCCTGATGTTATATCCAGCATAGGAGATGGTAAAAACGAATCAGGCAGCGAACGGCGTATAACACTGGAAAGTGGTGTATTAGAGGAAGGTCTGGATTATTTTAGCGATGCTGATCATGAATACAATTATCGTTTAAAGACTGAAAATACAGATGTCTTTCCAGTGAGCTCTTATACCACAGGAATTCAATTAATTGCTGAAGATGATATTAATACTAAAGTTAAATGGAAGAGTCGTTATTATCGAGGTGATACAGGCAACACGCCCCCCAAAAGACTCAATGATGAAGCAGCCGTTAAAGCAATGAACAGCTTTATTGAAAATGGATTGCAAGGCCTGAAAGAGACACTAGAAAAATAAATATGTTGCGTTTAACTTTTGCCTTGTTGTATGGTTTTTCTTCTATCGTAGCGAGTAATCCTTATTTCTATATTAATCAGCAGCAGGGTGAGAGTGTTAGCGTATTTAAACGCACTGATTTAACATTAAAAACCACGATTCCTACCCTCAAAGGTCCTGCTGGTATTGCTATCAGCTCTCATAATCCCTGGTTAGCAATTACCTATCCCGAGCTGGGCATGATCAGTTTTATTGACAATGAAAAGCTAATTCCTTTAGAACACATAAGTGTCGGGGGCAGCCCTTTTGGCGCTGTTTTTGCTGGTAATCTGCTTTTTATTAGCGACTGGTCCAGCAATACCGTTAAGATCATTCATCCAGGTACAGGACGTATGATAAAAAAAATTACAGTTGGAAAGTCGCCAGCAGGAATTGCGACAAATGCCTGCGAATCACAAGTATGGGTGTTGAATAGAGAGGATAATAGCATCTCGGTAATAGATACTCACTACTTTAAAGTGATTAAAAGCATAGCGGTCGGAAAGGCACCTTTTGCACTTGCAATGGATGATAAATTTGCCTATATCGCAAATTCACAAGGCAACACCCTGAGTATTGTTGATTTAACTGATTTAACCGAAATAAAACGTATCAGCGTAGGACGCATGCCATATGGTGTTGCTGTAGATCGGAAACATCACAAAGTTTATGTGAGCAATCAACTGGAAAATACAGTGAGTGTACTGGATTCTAGAACTCAAAAAGTCATCCGCACCTTAAAAACGGGAGCGTATCCTGAAAATATCGCTGTGGATGAGGAAAATCAGCATTTATTTGTGCTGAATTGGTTTGATGGAAGTTTAAGCGTGTTTAACAACCAAACTGATAAAGAAATAAATCGAATCAACGTAGGTGATGGAAGTCGGGCTTTTGGACAGTTTGTTGGGAAATCCGTGGAATGTACTAAATGAAAAATAAATTAAACCAGCCTCTATTCAGATTGTATTAATTAATCCTTGTCGAGTCGCCATCAGAGTAAATTCGGAAAGTGTTCTAACTGCCAATTTTTCCTTAATGGCTGTACTATGATTACAAACCGTTTTATAACTTAAGTGTAACTTCTCCGCAACTTCACGGGGACTATTCCCATTTGCTAATAGACAAAAAACATCAAACTCCCTGGGTGAAAGCTGTTTAATTTTATATTCATCATCCTGCTCAGTAATCATGTTAACAGCAAGTTGTTGAGCCATTTCTGCATCAATATAGCTTTGCCCTTGTGCGATGGAGCAGACCGCGGTCACCAGTGTTTCAGGTAAGCTACTTTTACTGATATAACCTTTGGCGCCCGATTTAATTGCGCGGCTTGCATAAATTATCTCATTATGAATACTGAAGACCAGAATTTTGCAGTGTGGGGCACGGTTAATGAGTCGTCGGATACACTCAAGCCCTCCCATGCCCGGCATGGATAAATCCATAATCACTACATCAACGGGTTGTTGCATATACTGTTGGCAGGCTGATTCACCGGAATCCACTTCATGGATCTCGCCTATTTTTTCCGATAGGGACAAGTAAGATTTATAACCTGCTCTTACGACTGCATGGTCGTCAACAAGTAATACGCTAATTTTAGACATAATTCATCACTTAAAAAATGAGTCATCATGAACAATTCTTTTTTGAATTGATATAGGAGCTTTTCCTTTTTATAGAAGGTGTCTAACGGCAGGAATTTTTCCTGTGTTAAATCGTGATTTATTCCTGCTTAATTAGTCACTTATTCCGTATCCAAAAAGAGGGCAAAAAAATAGAATAGGCCCAAGCATTTGCCAGATTTATCGCTAACTTGATCAGGTGGGTTTTTATAAAAAAAACAAAATGATTTGGTGAATGCTTTTCTACTACAAAGTCAATCTGGAGGAAATATGCAAATTAAAAAATTTGCTCGGAATATGGTAACTACTCTACTGGTGTCTACTAGTATTCTCGCCATATCACAGCAAGCAAATGCCAATAAAAGACTGGAAGATTTATCTGAGCAGAACACTAACTGGGTGATGCAGACCAAAGATTATGATGCCAGTCATTACAGTAATATGTATCAGATCAATATCCAAAATGTTCATAATCTAAAACCTGTCTGGTCTTTTTCAACAGGAGTTCTAAATGGTCATGAAGGCGGTCCATTGGTGGTCGATGGCATTATGTATGTTCACTCTCCTTTTCCGAACAATATTTTTGCGATTGACTTAAATGAAACAGATAAAATTTTATGGGAATACAAGCCTAAGCAAAACCCGGCAGCTCGTGCTGTTGCCTGTTGTGATGTAGTCAATAGAGGTTTAGCTTACGCGCCAGGAACTAAGGATTACCCTCCGACTATTTTTCAAGATCAATTAGATGGTCATGTTGTTGCTCTTAATGCAAAAACAGGGGAGTTGATCTGGAAAATGGAAAATTCAGATATCGCTATGGGCTCAACTTTAACTTCCGCGCCATTTGTTGCCAAGGATATGGTGATTGTAGGAAGTGCGGGGGCTGAATTGGGTGTACGTGGTTATGCAACGGCCTATAAGATTAAGGATGGCTCCCAGGTATGGCGTGTGTATGCGACAGGACCTGATGAAGATATAGGTATAGGTAAGGGATTTAATGAAGACAATCCACATTATGGACAGTTTGGTTTAGGGACTAAAACCTGGGAGGATGATGCCTGGAAAATCGGTGGCGGTACAAACTGGGGCTGGTATGCTTATGACAGTGATTTAGAAATGATTTACTACGGGTCAGGTAATCCTGCACCCTGGAACGAAACCATGCGACCAGGTGATAATAAGTGGACGATGACCATTTGGGGACGTGATGTTAACACCGGTAAAGCGAAATTTGGTTACCAAAAAACTCCACATGACGAATGGGATTATGCCGGTGTAAATTACATGGGTTTATCTGAGCAAATGGTCGATGGAAAAATGACTAAATTGCTGACCCACCCAGATAGAAATGGTCTGGTTTATACTCTAAATCGTGAAAATGGTGATCTAGTTAATGCGTTCAAAATTGACGACACCGTTAACTGGGTTAAAAAAGTTGACTTAAAAACAGGTTTACCTATTCGTGACCCTGAGTATTCAACCCATATGGATCATGAAGCAAAAGGCATTTGTCCTTCAGCCATGGGGTATCACAATCAGGGCATTGAGTCTTACGACCCAGTCAAGAAAACTTTCTTTATGGGAACCAACCATATCTGTATGGATTGGGAACCGTTCATGCTGCCATACCGAGCAGGACAATTCTTTGTGGGTGCTACGCTTAATATGTATCCAGGGCCAAAAGGTACTTTAGGTCAAGTTAAAGCGATGGACTCGGTAACTGGCGAATTCAAGTGGGAAATTGCAGAGAAGTTTGCAGTCTGGGGTGGAACGATGGCAACAGCGGGCGATCTGGTTTTCTACGGTACATTGGATGGCTATATCAAAGCGCTTAACTCTAAAAACGGTGAAGAGCTTTGGAAGTTTAAACTACCTTCAGGGGTGATTGGTCATCCGATTACCTACAAGCACAAAGGTAAACAATTTGTTGCTATCTATTATGGTGTTGGTGGTTGGCCTGGTGTTGGTTTAGTGTTTGATTTGCAAGATCCAACTGCGGGTTTAGGTGCCGTAGGCGCGTTTAAAGAATTAGCGCATTACACACAAATGGGTGGTGGTGTGATGGTTTTTGCACTGGATTAATAAAGTGGAGAAGCACTTTTAGCTTCAGCTAAAAGTGCTTCTTGCAATAATTCAAATACAGACAGATAAAAAACAACATGATACTAAAATCAACAGTACCTTGCCTAATGGGATTAGCATTGATGACGGGCTGTGTAGTAAACGCGCAACCCGATATTGCCATGGTTCCAACAGGTGAGGAGCTTAAAGTTTGCGCAGCAGAAGATGAAATGCCTTACTCCAATAAAAAAGGAGAAGGCTTTGAAAACAAGCTAACCCGCTTAATGGGGCAAAACCTAAATCGTAAAATCAAATATGTCTACTGGAAAGACCCGCGTTATTTTATCCGTGACTTTTTAGACAAAGGTCTATGTGATGTTGTTATTGGTGTAGATGCGGGTGACCCACGGGTTTTAACCACTGAACCTTATTATCGCTCAGCTTATACATTTATTTCACGAGAAGACGATGATTTAGACTTAAAAGACTGGGATAGTGACGTACTGCGTTCGGTGAAGCGTATTGGCTTTATTCCAGGTACACCCTCGGAAGTAATGATTCGGGCTATTGGTCGATACAGTGATATGTTTAACTATAACAAGGAATTAGTAGGCTTTAAATCCCGCCGTAACCAGTATGTTAAATATGATACCCGTAAATTAGTGAGTGATGTTTCTAGTGGCAAAGCAGAAGTTGCAGTACTTTGGGGGCCATCAGCAGCCCGCTATGTTAAAGAGTCCACAACACTGTTAGCAATGACTGTTATTCCAGATAACAGCATCCGCTCTGATGGTAAAAAAGTAGGCCAACATTACAGCACGGCTATGGCGGTACGCAAAGGTGATACGGCTTTACTAGAGCGACTGAATCACTTTATTAAACAGCAGAAAGCTGAAATCGATGATCTCTTAGACGCTGAAGGCATCCCCTTATTACCTGAAGTAAAGATCGTACAGCTATCAAACAATAAGGATACATAATGAACTTTAAACACATTGTAACAAGTACAGTATTAGCGACTGCTTTTATCGGTAATATTGCACAGGCAGATATTACCTTGCGACATGCAATACAAGGTACAGAATTGGATATGAGTTTCGCTAAAAAAGGCGGTGATACCCCTGCTTTTAAAGAATTCATGAAAGACGGCAGGAACCCCTATAACACAGATAAAGAAGCCATTGAACATGGTGAAAGTCTCTATATGACAGGCTGCTCAGGTTGTCATGGACATGAGGCTGAAGGAAAGCTAGGACCAGGTCTGGCGGATGATTATTGGACCTATCCTGCCATAGCAACAGACAAAGGTTTATTTGAAATTTTATTTGGGGGAGCCAATGGCATGATGGGGCCTCAGTACGGCAATTTCAATACTGATGAAATGCTACAAATTATGGCCTGGATACGATCTATCTACACAGGGAAACCGAAAAAAGCCAAATGGCTAAAAAAATAACTCAGGAGATAACGATGAAAAATAAAATATTATCAATTGCTGTTTTATTAACGGCATCTGTATCGTTTACGGCTCAGGCTTATGACGGTACTAATTGTAAAGAACCCGGAAATTGCTGGGAACCAAAACCAGGCTACCCCGCTAAAGTGGCTGGTAGCAAGTATGATCCCAAGCATGATTCCAACGAACTGAATAAACAATCGGTCTCAATTAAAGAAATGGAAGCGCGCAATAAACAGCGCTCAGCCCATTTTAATAAAACAGGTACGTTTGTTTATGATGTAGATGAGCTTTAAAGACACCTCATCTTGCAGGCTAACCCCTTGCGCCCCAAGGTGTATGTGGCACAACCTTCGAGTGATTATCGTCATAGATAAATATTGAGTTGATTTTCCTGCATGGAAGCGGGAAAGCTGCATAATCAGGAAATGCTTGCTTTGTCGAAAGTCACGCATTGAAATAGCGTCATAGGTAGCTACTTGCCTGTTTCAACCATACGGCTGTCAGCGAAATCAGCGATTTAAACCTGCAACGATAGACACACGAAGTGCGCCCTGCCCCTTTCTGGAAGGCTCAAATTGCTTCCAGTAAAGACTAATATTAGCATTTACTCCAGCTCTCCCCTCCGAGCTGGAGTTTTTTTGGATGATAAATTTGAATAATCAACTTAGCGACTGGCGAGATTTAGCTATACAATTCGAACAACAAATCAACAATACGGTTCTAGGGCAACAAAAAGCGGTAAGACATTGCGTTGTTTCTGTTTTTGCTCGTGGGCATGTATTACTTGAAGGTAATGTTGGGGTTGGAAAAACAACCTTGTTACGCGCAATTGCACAAGGCTTAGGAGGTGATTATCAACGAATTGAAGGTACCATAGATTTAATGCCATCAGATTTGATTTATTACACCTATCTGGATAATAAAGGTAAACCACAAGTAGATCCCGGACCGTTACTGAAACAAGGCAACAGTTTAGCGACTTTTTTCTTTAATGAAATAAACCGGGCACGTCCACAAGTCCATTCTCTGCTACTTAGAGTAATGGCTGAAAGAAGTATTAGCGCCTTTAATCAAGAATACCAATTTCCTCATATTCAAGTATTTGCCGATAGAAATCGCATAGAAAAAGAAGAAACCTTTGAGCTACCTGCCGCTGCTCGTGACCGGTTTATGATGGAAATCAATATAGACATGCCAACAGATGACGGTCTATTAAAAGAACTCATTTTTAACTCTCGCTTTCATGATGTAGATAAGTTAATTGCAACTGTGGAAACAGGAAACATCGCCTATTACCAATTAAATGAATTAGCCCAGCAGATTCAACAAAGTATTCAGCCTAGCGCCATGCTAAAAAATTATGTCCTGGATTTATGGAAAGCCAGTAAGTACCCAAAAAAATACGGTATTAAATTAATCGATGTCGAAATGGATCAACTGATTCAGTCGGGCGCCAGCCCAAGAGGTATGAGCTTTTTAATTCGTGCGGCCAAAGTGAATGCCTGGCTGGAGAATAGAACTACTTTATTACCTGAAGATTTACAGGCTGTATTTCAAGTCACTATGGCACACCGTATCTTTTTAAATCCAATTTACAGTTATCGACAAGAACAGCTTTTGCCAGAATTAATAACAGGGATTCTTGAGGGAATTGCCGCGCCGTAATCAATAAAATATAGGATGTTGAGTGGAGAATGTACCCCTTGTAAAGAAGAGCATCCTTACGGTAGATCCTCCTTAATAAGAAATGATGGAATAACAAAAATAACAAGTCTATGACTAAACAACAAATTATTAAAGTAATCACCCCTGAAAGTGGTTTTAGAGATTTACTAGGAGTCTATTTAAACTGGACCGGTGTGGGCTTTGTCTGTGCCATTATTGCCGAACGATTAGATCATTTTAGTGGTGTCTCTTATGCCTCATATTACACAACTTCACTTAATTCGGCTATTGGGGTTAAATTCTGGGCATTAATCAGTATTATCGGGTTATTACTGTTTTGTCTGAGTCTGCCTCTTGTTTATCTGGCTCAAAGGTCAATCCGGTTGAAAAAAAACTGCCAACGTTTTCGTTATTTCAGTTATGGTTTTTTTCTGGTTGCCTTTGATGAAGGCGCGTTAATATTGGGAATTCTACTGGCTAATTTGATTCATACCAATGAACGGGCAGATCTATTAACGACAAAATCCTTCTTGTTTACTGAGGCCAGTCTCTTAAGTATTGTGGCATTAATTATTGCTAATTCACTGCTTTGGTTGCTGGGTGAATCACTTTACAACCGCCAACATAAAAATTACTCAGGCGTTGTTAATCTGATCGTAACTAGTCCTTTAAAATATAGTGTGCCTGTCTATCTGCTGTTTACGATGGCATTTGTTATGCTGGTTATTAATCAATCGTAAGATGATAGAAAACAACATTTTTTATTACCGCAAAGCCGCACAATACAATGTGTTTCCAGGCTCTCATGCAGGTAAAATTGTAGGCAATGGTCTTCTTTTTAAACAGCATAAACCTCTGATTGCAGCGCCTGACCCAAGGCATATTGATTTAAGAGCCAGCATGCTAAATCCTTTTGCTCAGTATCAAGTTAAGTCTTTTCAGCAACAATCCCGTTTAGATGTCTTTTTACTGGCTGATTTATCCGCGTCTATGAGCTATCAGGGGCAATACAATAAACAGCATGTGCTTGTTGATTGCCTGTTGTCAGTTGCTAAGTCTGCTCATGCGGCCGGTGATCGCTTTGGCTTTGTTGGCTGTGGTCAGTTAATTGATCCTCAACTACTTATTTCACCAGCAAATCTGCAGCAAGGACGAGTGACTGAAATGGCTAAACAGATTCAACAAAGTGCTCTCACTGGTCAGGCCGAAAGTTTTACTCAAGCAGCTGATTATCTTCCGAACAGTTCTGCTTTGGTGTTTTTGTTATCTGATTTTTATATGCCGATTAACAACATTCAACAACAAATGCAAAGACTCAATAAACATACAGTCGTGCCTCTGGTGTTATGGGATCAACAAGAAAGCAGTGCTTTACCCCGCTGGGGTGTGGTGAAATTTTTTGATCTGGAGCAAGGAAAGACACGCACTTTGTGGATGCGGCCATCGTTGCAAAAGAAAATTCAAACCGCATTTGCGCAAAGAAAACAACAATTACAACATTGTTTTAGAAGCTTTGGTTGTGAACCACTATTTCTGGAGCAAGGGTATCGTGCCGAATCGATTAGCCAGTATTTTTTACAGCTTGCAGGTTAAAACAGATGTCGCTTAATATTATTTTTATTTTTTTTATAGGTTTGTTGTTGAGTGGATGCTCTAGCTCAATTAATGAACCCGTCACATTATTCCAAGTACAAAACCCGCGCCCTTTTGGTTATGTGATTGGCGATGAAATCAAGCGACGAATTATTATAGAGGCTAGAGATGGCTTGGCTTTGCAATACAGCAGTATTCCAAGCAAAGGCGAGGTTAATCGCTGGCTTAACTTAAATAGGATTAAAATTGATAAAACCAAAGTCAAAGCAGGGATTCGTTATCAAATTGACCTGAGCTATCAATTATTTTATGCACCTTTAGAGGTGAAAATGCTTGAATTACCGAGTGTTACTTTACAATTCAAGCAGTTTGGAAACACCACAGAAAAAACTGTACCACGCTGGAATTTTACAACTGCTCCTCTACGAGAATTGGCGATTAGAAAAGATGAGGGCAAAGAATATATGCGTGCAGATACCCCCGCACCCTTATTGGATGACACCAACGCAATTAATCGCTTGATCATCAGCTTGCTTATTGCCTTTCTATTGGCCGCTTATCTCGCATGGCTCTATGGTCTATTAACTTTTTTACCTAAATATCAGATATTTAAATACCCTTCACGGCAATTAGCTAAATTATCGGACGATGACTTGTCTGATATGCTAAACATCATGCATAAGGCGTTAAATCAGTTAAATGGCAAGCCCTTATTTCAACATCGATTGGCAGATTTTTATCAAAGGTTTCCGCAGTATCAACAGCTAAATAATGAACTGATCTGGTTTTATACTTACTCAAATCAATACTATTTTAGTGCTGAGAGTCAGCTTAGAACAAATGATCACGATAAAATAAAACTATTGTGCCAGCATTGCCTGCAGATAGAACGAGGCAAGCGATGAATTTTACTGTCGATCATCCCTGGGTATTGCTGGCTTTACTGCTGACATTATTACCCTTATTTAATAATGGTGTGAGTCACAATTCTTACCCTTCAATACAGATATTACCCACTGATACACTTTCTACATTTTTTTCGGTCTTGCTGAAATTGATTGCTATGGCTGCAATTACTTGTCTGGTTTTAGCCTTAGCAGGTTTAAATCGAGGCAAACAGAGCAGGGAGCGCATTGGTTATGGCGCACATATCGTGTTATTGCTGGATAGAAGTAAAAGTATGGATTATACCTATGCGGGTAAAGCCCCCGATGGCAGCGAAGAATCAAAAGCCAGTGCTGCTAAGCGATTGTTAAGTGAGTTCATAAAAAAACGTCAGCATGACCGCATTGGTGTGGCCGGATATAGCACTTCACCGTTATTTTTTATGCCATTGACAGAAAACAAACAGGCCGCACTTGCCGCCGTTTCAGCTACTGATTTACCGGCTCTGGCTTATACCAATATTAGTAAAGGGCTGGCTATGGGCTTGTCTTTTTTTCAACAACAAAGCACCCAGACTGGCTCACGTATTATTTTGTTAGTTTCTGACGGTGCGGCTGTGATTGACTCAGACAGTGAGGCAAATATAAGACGCTGGGCAAAGCAGTATAACGTTCGTTTGTACTGGATCTTTATGCGCAGTGAAAATAGTGCAGGCTTATACGATAAACCTGAAAACCCACGAGATGATAATGCAGGGGCGATGCCCGAACGTTACTTGCACTTGTTTTTTAAAAGTTTAGGGATTCCCTATAAAGCCTATCAAGCAGAAAATCCAGATGCCGTACAAGAAGCTATTAATGATATAAACAAATTAGAGAACATGCCCTTACATTATGTAGAAAAAATTCCTAAACAAGATCTGTCAAACCAGTGCTATTTATTCGCCAGTCTTTTTATCAGTCTGTTATGGGCATGTAAACTTGCGGAGGTGCGTCTATGATAAAAGCTATACGCCATTACACTTACTGGGGCGCACTAATGATTGTTTTGGTCATAGCTATGCAAAGCGCTTTTTCTTACTATCAAATAGCGAGCAGTAATCAATTAATTGCTCAGTTAAATCAAGGCCAGGATGTAACACTTGAACAAACTAAACATACTGATCCAGAGATACTATTAGCGCGTGCCACATATCTGAAACGGAAGCATCGTTATAAAGAAGCGCAAGCCAGTTTGAGCCAGATCATTAATCAAGGCAGTCTGAAAATGCAAGCTATTAGTCGCTATAATCTGGGTAACACGTATTTAGAACAAGCCATTGAGCTTGCTGAGTCCATGCAAATCAATGAAGCAACGGCACTGGCCGCTTTAGCAAAACAAGCTTACCGACAAGCCTTGGCACTGGACAGTCATTATTGGGATGCAAAATATAATTTAGAAGTTGCTATGCGCTTATTACCAGAAATGGATCGAATCTTTATGGAAAAGGATGACCCCATCCCTGAAAAAAAAGCAAAACTCTGGGCTACCGTGCCTGGCTTTCCTCGTGGTTTGCCTTAAAGTTATGAACCAACAGCAATTATCAAAAATTCTGAAAGATTATCGATTTTATTGTTTAAGCCTCGCCTTACTAGCGATGTTAGCTATATTTATTAAGCCTCAAATAATTAAATCTCAGCCCGTTTATAACTTTACATTTATCATTGACATAACACGCAGCATGAATGCTAAAGATTATCAGTTAAAAGAAGAAGCCGTTAGTCGACTGCAACTTGTTAAACAGGCGCTGAATGAGCTGGTCTTGAAACTCCCGTGCCAATCTAAAGTCGGCTTAGGACTTTTTACGGAAAGAAAATCCACTTTATTATTTGAACCCATCGAAGTTTGTGCATCGTATGCAGAAATTGATAACGTGATTAACAGTATAGACTGGCGGATGGCATGGGCGGCAGATAGCCGTATCAGTAAAGGGCTTGCCAGTACAATTACTCAATTACAAAACAGCGATAGCCATATTGTTTTTTTTACCGATGGGCAAGAAGCACCGCCCGTGAACCCTCGCTATAAAACAGATTTTAGCGGCTTAAAAACAAAACTGAAAGGGGTGTTGGTTGGCGTAGGAGGCTTGCAAAATGTTCCTATTCCTAAATACAACAACCAAGGCCAACAACAAGGAGTTTATAAACAAGACGATGTTCCTCATCGTTCAACATTCGGTATGGCTCCTACTTCATCGATCCCCGTAGAGGGCTATAATGCGCGAAATGCCCCTTTCGGGAGCGCCAAAGTAGTAGGAGATCAGCATTTAACACGCTTGTACGAACCTTATTTACAGCAACTCAGTAAGCAAGTTAAATGGGCTTATCACCGCTTGGAAAGCAGTGAATTATTGAGTAAAGCGCTACAAACCCCCGCATTTGCGAAACAACAGCAAATTTTATCTGATAATCGTCCTTATTTTGCCATTTTTACGTTAATACTACTGGGTTTGGTTTATTTTCCGCACTTGACCAAAAAATATTGAAAATTATGTTTTGTATAAAAATGGGCCTTATAAAAGCTTGTTAATATTTATTCTAAAAATTTATTATTTTTATATTTCGCGTAGATGCGTAGATCGTCGTTTTTGTTAAGTCCATCAATCCTACCTAAAATGATGGATTTCGCTACCTATCCTTACGGGTTATTACATGCCTAAAAAAATACACTTCATTCTACCTATCCTGAAATGTTAAATATATTTTAATACTGACTTATTGCCCCGCAATAGCTTTTAATGCCCGTTTTAAGTGTGAATTAAGGGCTTGCACGTAGATAATTCCAGAAAAACATGGCTGCTGATAATTTTCCGAGTACATGAACCATCAGTCCAAAGTAATAAAAAACTTTATCAGCACATTCAATACCCATTTTCCTTCGATCCAACCAAACAAAGACTCAATTGGTTAGCGAACTCGAGAAACTGCGGTCGATAGTTTTTGCTCTAGCGGCTCCAAGTATTTTTGTCGCTTTTGTTTTTTAACAGGCGCCAATACAGTTAATTGTTGCTCCTGCTCAACAACTTTGGCATCAGGTCTTTGATAAGTTTTACCGTCGTACAATTCATAAATATGAAGTGAGGTCCGAACGCTAACAAAAAACCTTGCCATCATATTTACTTACGCTCGTTACTCCTGTATACCTTGAGTAACCCAGACTTTGAATCGGTAACTCAGTTTCGTTAATGTAACGGGAAATAAATCAATTAGCCAAGCTTATCCATTATTTTTTGCCTCTTCTCCTTGCTTGAATGATTTAAACAAAGGAGCAAAAACATCTGCAACCTTGTTAAGTCGCTGAATAAAAGCTGTATAGCAGAGTAATTTTGGAAGTCAACTTCGTAAATGTCGATCCGCATATTTGCTTTATTTCTCTGTGTTTATCAATCACTCCAAAGTTCTTTTTTGTAATGCTGCGTACAAATAAATCCTGAATTCAAGTCATAAGTGCATAACCCAATAAATTGTTACCTGATTACCCATAACTCTCAGCTATCTTCGTCATTCCTGCATGCTTTTAGCAGGAATTTCGGGGCTTAAGCAAAGATTCCCGATAAAGCTTGTGCCCAGCTTGACTGGGTAGACTTCGGGAATAACGAGACTCTTAACATACTGATATTTTAGGATTTTTTAATTTGGCTGTGAGTTGTACGTAATCAGGAATTGTTATGTGTTCTTGCCAGTCCATTTTTAACCTAGATTATTGAGGGAGAATGATGTCTTTCTCAAAACTTTAAGGTCTAAGACTGGACTAACTTCTAATTTTTAACTCTTAATTCACACTTAAATGTGCTATTAATCAAGGTATGATTAGTAATGCCCATACATCTATGGAACTGCATTCTCTGTATGCTCTAATTTAAGAAGCTGCCTATCAAACAAAAGGCATCAGAGCTTTGTCTATATGAAGCAGCGAACATTGCAATTAACGCTGACCTGAGCGCTATTCTACTATTTTGTTCTCGCTCCCGCGTTAGAAAAAGATAAGTAAAGTATTTGCTCCATATCAGGTGGCTAACCCAGAATATGATTAGTTTATTACATGGAAACATATGAGATAATAAGCAATAAATAGTGGTTCTACCACTACTGTAGCCCTATAGATTTTGAAAAAATTACCCCATTATACAATTAAGACTACACATCCATTTTTAGAAGGAAAAAGCAAATGGCTATTTTTGGCAAAAAAGAAAAAGACAGAAAATTTAAATACCCGGGGATTCGCATGGCAATGGATGGCAATGCAGCAGTCGTTATGTGTGAGCGCGAAGCCAGTGATGCAGCCGGTGCCTTTCCTATTACGCCATCTACTGATATGGGCGAAGGGTGGGCTGAACAAAAAAGTAAAGGACATCTCAACATCTCTGGTCGTCCTCTTATTTTTGTCGAACCGGAAGGTGAACATGCAGCGGCCGCGATTACTGCAGGCATGTCTATGACTGGATTGCGTGCCACAAACTTTAGCTCATCGCAAGGCATCGCCTACATGCATGAGTCTTTATACGCCGCTGTGGGCAAACGCCTACCCTATGTGCTCAATATTGCCTGCCGCGCCATTACTAAAGCGTCTTTAAACGTGCATTGTGGTCATGATGACTATCATTGCATGGATGACACTGGTTTTATTCAGGTATTTGCCAAAGATAATCAGGAAGTGGCCGATCTGAATATCATTAGCCGTAAAATTGCCGAACTCAGTTTAAATCCCGCAGCTGTAGCTCAAGATGGCTTTTTAACGTCACATTTAATCGAAGCCTTGCAATTACCTGAACGTGAGTTAATTGAAGAATTTTTAGGTTTACCTGACGACATCATTAATTGCCCAACTCCCGCACAACGGATTATATACGGTGAAAGCCGACGCAGAATTCCTGCTGTTTGGGATGTCGATAAACCGATGATGTCTGGCGTCGTACAAAATCAAGATTCCTACATGCAATCGGTAGCCGGACAACGTCCTTACTTTTTTGACCATGTGCAAAAATTCGCAGATGAGTGCATGGATGAATGGTATGAACTGACCGGCAGACGCTACAACCGTATTGGTCAATATCGCTGTAGTGATGCAGAGTATTTAATTATTGCCCAGGGCAGTGTCATTCATACAGCACAGGCAACCGCTGATTATTTACGTGAAAAACGTAATATTAAAGTGGGTGTAGTGAATATGACCTTTTTCCGCCCGTTCCCTGGCGACCTGATTTCTGCTATTACCAAAGGCCGTAAAGGTATTACTGTCATGGAACGCACCGACCAGCCCTTGTCAGAAGATTTGCCGCTTATTTCAGAAATCCGTAACGCTATGGCCAAGGCCTTTGAAAATGGTCACGCCAAAGAAATCCCATTCCCTGAATATGCTTCTTATAATAAAGTCACTGATACCTCGCCGCTTTATTCAGCCTGCTTTGGCCTGGGTAGTCGTGACTTACAGCCCGAAGGCATTATCGCTGCAATAGAAAATATGCTACCTGACGGTAAGCGTAAGAAATTTTTCTATCTGGGCATAGACTTTGTGCGCAGCCAGGCATTTTCTCCTAAACAGGAATTACAACAGCAAGCCGTTGTGGATGCTTATCCCGCCATTCGTGATTTAGCGCTAAAAGGCTCAGAAAATCCTAATTTAATGCCCAAGGACTCGCTTACCGTGCGTATGCATTCTGTTGGTGGCTGGGGAGCAATCACCACAGGTAAAAACCTGGCAATGACCTTATTTGATTTGCTTGATTATAATATCAAAGCTAATCCCAAATACGGCTCGGAGAAAAAAGGTCAGCCGACTACTTATTACTTATCAGCGGCACCGGAGCCGATTCGCATTACCTGCGAATATACGCATGTTGATGTAGTGATAGCACCGGACCCCAATGTTTTTACTCACTCGAATCCACTGGCAGGCCTGAGTAAAAATGGCGTGTTTATTATTCAAAGTGATTTGCCAACAGCTGAAGAAGTCTGGCGCACCTTTCCTAAAGCCTCGCAACAGTATATCGTTGATAAAAATATCAAAGTCGCTTACCTGGATGGCTTTAAAATCGCACGCGAGGAAACTGATCATCCTGATTTACAATTCCGTATGCAGGGCATTGCTTTTCAGGGCGCATTTTTTGAATCTTCACCAATCGCTAAAAATGCCGGCAAAAGCAAGGACGACATTTTACAGGCCATTCATGACACCATCAAAGCCAAGTTTGGCAGCAAAGGCGAACAAGTAGTCGAGGATAACTTCCGTACTGTAAAGCGTGGTTTTAGCGAAACCAAACACCTCGCGGTTGAGGAAATGAAGGTCGGTGATGTCGCTCCGTGGGCAGTTAAAAAAGAAAATACTGCACCTCTGATGTTGTTACAAAAACCGGCAAATGACGACCCCTTATCAGATATTCATCGTTTCTTTGAGCAAACGGGAACCAATTATATCAATGGTCGCGCCAATGATAACCTGGCCGATCCGTTTATGGCACTGAGCATTATCCCTGCTGCTAGCGGCATTTACCGGGATATGACTCAGGTTCGCTTTGAGCATCCAATATGGATCCCGGAAAATTGTACTGCGTGTGGCGACTGCTATACCGTCTGCCCTGATAGTGCCATTCCAGGCTTGATCAACAGCGTTAATGAAGTTTTTGAAACTAATATCAAACGCATCGAAAAAACCGGCAAAACAGTCAAGCATTTGCGCCGTGCCATTCGCAATGTAGAAAAAAAATATCATGCCTTAACTGCCGATAAATCAGAAGGTACCGTTTTAGACCCGATTTTTAATAAATCGATAGGCGAAACCATTAAAGAATATCCGCAAACGGAACAAGCCGAGGTCAGACAGGAGTTTGAATGGTTTAAAGAAGCCATGGGCGAATTTAAATTTGCCATTACCAAGCCATACCACGATGCGGTAAATAAGCGCACCCCTAATAATGGCGGCTTATTCTCGATTACTATTAATCCTATGACCTGCAAAGGCTGTATGGAATGTGTGCAGGTATGTCCAGATGAAGCCTTAGAGCCGACACCACAAACAGTCGAAAGCATCAAAACTCTACGCAATGACTGGGAATACTGGAACGACCTGCCGACATCAAATCCTAAATATAAACGTATTGATGATTTAGATGAAAAAGCTGGCGCCCTAACCACTATGCTATTGGATAAACGCACCTACGCTTCCATGAATTGTGGCGATGGCGCCTGTTTAGGTTGTGGTGAAAAAACTATCGTACATTTATTCACCGGCACTGTAACTGCTCTGATGCAGCCACGCGCTAAAAAGCAAGTGGCAAAAATTGACCAGTTGATAACAGAAATGGAAAAGCATATCCGCCTGAAATTATCAGAAAAAATGGATATTACTGATGTAGAAGCGCTCGAAGCAGCAATTGATGCGAATAAAAATGTTGATTTAACCTTAACCAAGCTAAGCAGTTCCTTAAGTGAAGGCAAAGCCAGCGATCCTATTGATGCCAGGTGGTTAAAATGGGCTTCACAGATTGTCGCTAAATTAAAACATTTAAAATGGCAATACACGCAAGGTGTTACTGGCAATGGTCGTGTGGAAATGGGCATTACTAACAGCACCGGCTGTTCTTCAGTATGGGGCTCGACTTTCCCATTTAACCCCTACCCTTTTCCATGGGCGAATAATTTATTCCAGGATGCACCGTCTTTAGCGATGGGGATATTTGAAGGACATATGGTCAAGATGGCAGATGGCTTTAAAGCTATTCGTATGGCGGAACTGGAAATTACAGGTAAATACGATAAGGATGAATCTGATCATTTTTTCACATACTTTGACTGGCACCAATTCAGCGAAGAAGAATATTTAATGTGTCCACCTGTGGTTACAGTCGGTGGTGATGGTGCGATGTACGATATAGGCTTCCAAAACCTGTCACGTAGCATCATGTCCGGCATGCCACTGAAAATACTGATTCTGGATACTCAGGTTTATTCCAATACCGGGGGGCAAGCCTGCACTTCCGGCTTTACCGGCCAGGTATCAGATATGGCACCGTATGGCAAAGAGTGGAAAGGCAAAACCGAGCGACGCAAAGAAATGAGTTTGATTGCTATGGCACACAGGACAACGTACACCTTACAAAGCTCCATTGCCCACCCGAACCACTTAATTGAAGGCTATATCGATGGTTTAAATTATCGCGGTCCTGCGGTTTTTAATATTTATGCGGTTTGCCAGCCTGAACATGGTGTTGCCGACGATGCTGCCGATATGCAAAGCAAATTAGCCGTTGAGGCACGCGCCTATCCGCTAATGACTTATGACCCACGTGAAGATGATACCTGGGAAAAAAGCATGTCACTCAAAGGTAATCCTGATTTAGATAAAGACTGGACGACTTACGAACTTAAGTTTGTTGATGAATACGGTATTGAAGATACTATGACTGTACCGTTAACCTTTGCTGACTGGGCTATGACTGAAGGACGCTTTAAAAAGCACTTCAAATTTGTCCCACCCTCACAATGGAACGATGACATGGTGCCTCTACATGAGTTTATTGATTTATCTCATGATGAGATGGCAGAAAATACCGCTTATGTTCATGCAGTACATCCAGACACTAACACCTTGGTCCGCGTGGCAATTGATCCTGAAATTGTCCATGCAACGATTGAACGCCGTAATTTCTGGCGCACCTTAAAAGGTTTGGCAGGTGTTGATAAAGTGGAGATTGATGTCGGTGCCATTGCAGCTCAGGCGAAGGCGGAAATGGCCTCTAGTATTGCATCTAATTTAATGTCTATAGCGGGCGGCAATGGTGGTGATGTTAGTGCATTAGCGGCGGCTTTAGCAGCCACACCAGCAGCAAACGCCCCCCAGGTACCTGTTCCAACAGCGCCTGCTAAAACACAGTCAGCCAGTGCCGCAGCACCGCAAGCAACGGCTACTCCTGCAGCAAAAGCCGCCCCTGCAGCTGGCGGCCATGAACCAGTCTGGATAGAAACGCCTGACTGTACAACGTGTGATGAATGTGTGGAGATTAATCCAAAAATATTCAAATACAATGAGGATAAAAAGGCCATTGTCATTGACCCGACAGCCGGAACTTTTGAAGATATTGTTAAAGCAGCGGAAAAATGTACTGCGGTGATTATTCACCCGGGCACACCATGGAACCCTAATGAGAAGAATCTGGATAAATTAATTAAACGCGCAGAAAAATTTCAGTAAACTTGCTTTTTAAAATGCCAGTAAATAGAGCGTGGCTTTAGCCTGTAGTATCGTACACTTGCTTACTAAAACAACGTTCCAGCACATATTAGTATTGCCAATTCATGTAGACTAAAACCTGCACCCAATACTTAAATACTGATGTTACGCGATCTTATATTTCTGCAGCTCAACATAAGAGTTTTATCAGCAAACCATGCCTGGGCCTGGTCTGTTAGATTACCCCTTATACAAGGCTGCTAGATGTGTATCTTCGGCAATACTTTAGCCCCCGGTTAGATATTTAAGCTTATCCAGATAAACAGTGAAGTGAGTGCGTTTTTTATTGGACAAATTCCAGCATCATAAACTGCTTAGCGAGAAACAAACCATACTAGCCAGCAATTATCTTTGTCTGAATTGTATTCCTTCAATTAAAACTTAAGCCAAGATCTATTTAGTATAAAATACAACTAAATAGCAAAAGCACGCTTAGTTCTAAAAGCCTATACAGGTAACTTAAAGCAGTAACCCGGTGTATCGCAAAAAATTTATGAATCTACTTAAAATTTTTGGCAAAAAAACCTTTCCTCACGGTATCCACCCTGATGCCTATAAAGAGGAAACCAGTGCTAAAATCACGCGTCGCTTGCCTTTTGCTGCTGAAATAATTGTGCCTTTAGCACAAAGCATTGGCAGGCCTGCGAAAGCGATTGTTTTTAGAGGCCAGCATATTGTTCGCGGTGAAGTCATTGCCGAAGCGGATGGCTTTATGTCAGTGCCTATCCATGCACCTGTTAGCGGTACAGTAAAGGAAATTGATATTGCTCCTACTGCGAAAGGAGGTAAACAGCCAGCGATTATCATTACAACGTCCTTAAACTCTGGCCAGCAGATTCAGGATTCTGGTGAGCGTAACGATTACCTGCAAATGTCGCGTGAAGAACTGGTTAAGGCTGTACAAAATACAGGTCTTGTTGGCCTGGGTGGCGCTGCATTTCCTACCCATGTAAAAATGGCTATTCCCCCAGACCGTAAAATTCACACGATTCTGGTCAATGGTTGCGAATGTGAGCCCTTTCTAACCACTGACCACCGGGTTATGCTGGAAAAAATCGATAATTTATTACTCGGCATTCGCATTGCCATGAGAACTGTCGATGCCCAAAAAGCAATTATTGGTATTGAAGATAACAAGTTAAATGTATTAACAGCCATAAAGCCGTATTTACCTGATGACGGTACAATTACGATTGAAGCCGTAGAAACCAAATACCCTCAGGGCGCAGAGAAGATGCTGGCTTATTCCTTATTAGGTATAGAAATTCCATCTGGGGGCCTGCCGTCTGAAGTTGGTTTGGCTGTTTTTAATGTAGCTACCCTGGCGGAACTGGGAGCACTTTTGCCTATAAAACAAGGCTTAATCGAACGCATTATCACTATCACCGGCGATGGCGTAAAAAAACCAGGCAACTACCTGGCGCCGATTGGCACGCCAATTCGATTTTTACTGGAATATGCCGAGTTTATAGGTGATGAAGCAGAACTTATTTTAGGAGGGCCGATGATGGGTATGCCTGCGCGTTCTCTGGATGTACCAATTACGAAAGGCACTGGGGCTTTACTGGTGTTAGATAAACGCGCCACCAAACGCAATGACATTTTGCCCTGTATAAAATGTTCGCAATGCCTACAAGTTTGCCCGATTAACTTAAATCCGTCAGAATTAGGCATATTAGCCGCTAAACGCCAATATGATGTTATGGAAGAAAAATACCACCTCAATGATTGCTTTGAATGTGGTTGCTGTAGTTATGTCTGCCCTTCGAACATCCCTCTGGTTCAGTATTTTAGAATAGCAAAAACCTTAAACAGAGAGAGACATTTACAAAATAGCTAACAAATTACAACTAACGGTTAAAGGGAACTTATGAACTTATCAAAACTATTTGGCAAAAAAACCTTTCCTCGCGGCATTCACCTTGAGGAACATAAAGCAGAAACCAACGCCAAACCGACACGTCGCCTGCCTTTTGCACCTGAAATTATCATTCCTTTGGCACAACATGTGGGTAAACCTGCTAAAGCTATTGTATTTAAAGGTCAACAGGTCACACGCGGAGAACTCATTGCTGTAGCAGATGGTTTTATGTCAGTGCCAATTCATGCGCCTGTTACCGGCACGATTAAAGAGATTGGTCTTGCTAAAACGGCACAGGGAGGCAAGCAAGAAGCCATTATCATCACCACGTCACTCAGCTCAGGGCAGCAACTTTTAGACTCTGACATGCATTTCGATTACCTGCAAATGTCCCGCGAAGAGCTTATCCAGGCTGTACAGAATACTGGCATAGTAGGCTTAGGAGGCGCTGCTTTTCCAACTCATGTAAAAATGCAGACTCCCGCAGATTGCTCTATTCATACCGTACTGGTGAATGGTTGTGAGTGTGAACCCTTTTTAACCACTGACCATCGTCTAATGTTAGAAAGAATAGAACATTTATTGCATGGTATTCGCATCAGTATGAAATGCGTAGATGCTCCTAAGGCGATTATCGGTATAGAAGATAATAAAATGGATGTGTTACATGCCATTCAACCACACTTGCCAGACGATAATAGTATTAGCATCAAAGCCATTGCTACTAAATACCCCCAGGGGGCGCAAAAAATGCTGGCCTATTCACTATTAGGTATCGAAATCCCGTCGGGAAGCCGTTCGTCAGACGCTGGATTAGCCATTTTTAATGTTGCGACCTTAGCCAAGATAGGTGCTCTGTTGCCAAGGGGACATGGACTGATTGAGCGGACTATCACTGTATCGGGCGATAGCCTGGAAAATCCCGGGAATTATTTGGCGCCGATTGGTACTCCTTTACGTCATATTCTTGGCCATGCAGGCTTTAAAGGTACTGAAGCCGGGGTAATTCTCGGAGGCCCGATGATGGGTATACCGGTACGTTCACTAGATGTACCTATCACCAAAGGCACCGGCGGCGTATTAGTGCTTGATGAACGAGCAACCAAGCGTGATGATATATCACCTTGCATTAAATGCTCCAGGTGTCTGCAAGCATGCCCAATTAACTTAAACCCTTCTGAACTCGGTTTATTAGCGGCCAAGCGACAATACGATGTCATGGAAGAAAAATATCACCTGAATGACTGTTTTGAATGTGGATGCTGCAGTTATGTTTGCCCTTCTAATATCCCGTTAGTGCAATACTTTAGAATTGCAAAAACACTGAACCGTGAAAGGCATTTACAAAATGGCTAAACCTGATTTAAAAATTGATATCCGCACGTCGCCTTATATTCGTAAAGCACCGACTGTTGCGCAAATTATGCGTAATGTTGTCTATGCCTTGCTCCCCTTAGTGATTTATTCAGTTTATCATTTTGGCATTAGTGCTCTGGCTCTGATACTGGTAACCACCCTATCTTGCATGGCAACTGAGCATTTTTTCTGCAAGATATCAGGTAAAAAATCAACCATTCTGGATGCCAGTGCGGCAGTGAGTGGACTGTTGCTGGCTATGACCTTGCCACCCGGATTTCCTTTATGGATGGGAGCTGTAGCTGGGTTTACTGCGATTGCCATGGGCAAAACCTTGTTTGGTGGCCTGGGATTTAATATCTTCAACCCTGCGTTAGTCGGACGGGCCTTTATACAAGCGGCATTTCCGGTCTCTATTACTACCTGGACGCCAGCGTTAGCAACTGACCGTTTTGTCGAATTTATTCCTTCGACGCTGGCCTTGCCTTTTATGAAACCTCTGCCTACTGCGGAATGGTCAACACAAGTTGCCATAGATGGCTTTACCGGTGCGACCCCTTTAGCACTGATGAAATTTCAAGGCATAATCACCGATTCTTATGATTTATTTATGGGTAATATAGCCGGCTCAACGGGGGAAACATCTACCCTGTTAATTTTAGTGTGCGGGGCTTATTTAGTATATAAACAAATGCTCGATTGGCGTATTCCTGCGGCAGTTATATTCGGCACAGCAGTATCTGCAGAGCTTTTCTATTTTATTGATCCGGCCAATTATCCCTCGCCTGCTTTTATGCTATTCTCAGGTGGTCTAATGTTTGCAGCTGTGTTTATGGCTAGCGATATGGTTGCCTCTCCGGTTACGCCATTGGGAATTTTCGTGTTTGGCTGTTTAGTCGGAGCGTTAACCGTTATTATTCGATTATTTGGCGGTTTAACCGAAGCAGTAATGTACGCGATCTTGTTCGGCAATGCAGCAACGCCTATTATTGAAACGTATACCCAACCGCGTATTTATGGTGCGCGTAAGAAAAAACAGGATAAATCATGAATACTCCAGAAAATCAGGTTCCTGAATTACCTTCGAGTACCAAGCTAATTAGCACCTTAGCCACGGTTGCAATGATTTCAGGTTTATTGGTGGTTCTGATCTATGAATTTACCAAACCCATTATTGCCGAGAACCAGCGTCTAGCGACAGAACGCGCCATTTTTAAGGTTTTACCTCAGGCAAAAAGCAGCCTGACCTATGTGCTTGATCATGATAAACTCGTTTTAGCTGATGATAAAACGGTAGGTGAACATATTTATGCAGGCTATGACAAATATAACAAACTGGTCGGTGTTGCTATCAATGCGGCTGCACAAGGTTATCAGGATATCGTTAAAATACTCTACGGATACAATCCTGATAGCGGCTGCATAATAGGCTTTGATGTCTTGAAAAGCACAGAAACACCGGGCTTTGGCACCAAGATCACGACTGACAAAGATTTTTTAGCCAATTTTAAATGTTTAGATGCAGAGATTAATATGGCACAATCAGGGCTGGAAAATACGATTAAAACAGTACGTCATGGCACTAAACAGCATGACTGGCAAATAGATGCTATTTCGGGCTCAACCATTACTTCCAACGCGATTGGACGTATGTTAAATAAAAGTGCACAGGCGGTACTGCCCGTTGTGGTAAAAAATTTAGATATATTAAAAAAAGGACAGCAATAAGCAGAGTATTGCTCGCATGCTCTGCGTCACTGCCATTAAGTTAAGAGATAAATAATGTAAAACAATGCCTTACCGTAGGTTGGGTTAGCTTATCTAAGCGCAGCGCAGATAACGTAACCCAACATTTTTGATATTGCCTAAGATGTTGGGGTTCGTTTTTTATTGCTACGCAAAAAAAAATCTAACCCAAGCTACGCTAGTGCTTTGTTATTTAATGGAACATTGCTTAACTTAATGGCAGTGGCTCTACGTAGAAATATCGATCGAAACGCTCTGCGTTCTGCGCTAAAGAACTTTGTCCATTGCTTTATAACGCAGAACGTCAAATACACATTCCCACACAAAGCCGGGGGAATGAAATAAACTGAGGTGAATTATGACTCAAGCTACAAAAAAAGAAACGCCCTTAACGCTAGATATCTTTACGACGGGTATCTGGAAAGAAAATCCGGTATTCGTTATGATGCTTGGACTATGTCCTGTATTAGCGGTAACTAATTCTGTATTAAACTCTCTGGCCATGGGTATAGCGAGTATTTTTGTACTGGTTTGCTCTAATGCCCTGGTTTCTGCTTTACGCAACTTTATTCCCAAGCAAGTACGTATCACCACTTATATTATTATCATCGCCACATTTGTTACCCTGGTGGATTATATTATTCAGGCAGTGAGTCTGGATTTATATAATAAACTCGGGGCCTTCATTCAGTTGATCGTTGTCAACTGTTTAATTTTAGGTCGTGCGGAAGCCTATGCCTCAAAAAATTCATTTACTAAGTCAGTAGTTAGTGCATTAGGTATGGGCTTAGGTTTTACTCTTGCATTAGTAATGCTAGGCGGGGTAAGAGAGTTATTAGGTGCAGGTCAATTACTGGGTTATCAGGTATTTAGCACCCAATTTGAACCCTGGGTAGTGATGATATTACCACCCGGCGGGTTTATTGTCTTAGGCTGCTGGCTTTTACTGATTAATTATCTGCAGCAACGTAAAACCAGTAAATTAATATTACAGGATGAAGCTGCATTTCACGGGAAGTTACCATCAGAAAATTATGGTTAAGGGCTTAGTCCTATTATTCCTAACTAACTGATGACAAGGTAGCTCGCCATTCCGGAGTTTTTTATCGGGAATCTAATTTATAAGAACGAAAATCTCTGTCATCAGTCTACAGCAATAAGGATTTATAGATTTTACCTTGCATACTGATAAAGCCAGAGGACAAAAAAAGTAGCTCCGCACTTAACTTTAATAAATCTCGTTGCAGCACGGAACGTTGAAACGAGTTATGCGCATGGTTTTATGCATGTCCTTCATAATTTTAATTGTGAAGCGCAAATAGCGATAAAAATCGCTTACCAGGACCCACGTCATATCGTCGTCGCAAAAAATTAATTATGAAACCAACCGAACTTTTATCTATCATCATTCCTTTTCATAATGAACAGGAAGTGATAAACGAATGCCAGCAACGCATATCCGATGCTGTTAAGGCCATCGACATGCAAATCGAAATGCTTTATGTTAATGACGGCAGTAAAGATAAGACCTTAACTATTCTGATCGAACTAATGCAGCAGGACGAGCGCATTAAAATTATTGATTTAAGTCGTAATTTTGGTAAAGAAATTGCCATGACAGCGGGGTTTGATGAGGCGAAAGGAGATGCTGTTGTGGTCATTGATGCTGACTTGCAAGACCCTCCCGAGCTGATTGTGGAGATGGTCAAAGCCTGGCGCGAAGGCTTTGATGTTGTCTATGCCAAGCGAACTGAGCGTAAAGGCGAGAGCTTTTTTAAAAAATTTACCGCACACCTGTTTTATAAACTTATTAATAAAATCAGTGATCATGAAATTCCGGAAAATGTCGGCGATTTCCGCTTAATGAGTCGCCAGGCTGTGGACGCATTAAATCAGGTACGCGAGCGTAAACGCTTTATGAAAGGTCTGTTTTCCTGGATAGGTTTCCCTCAGACCGCGATAGAATATAGTCGAGATCCTCGGCTGGCAGGTGAAACCAACTGGAATTATAGAAAGCTCACCAAATTTGCCATCGAAGGTATCTCCTCATTTACTCAAGAACCTTTAAGACTGGCCACCTATGCTGGATTTATAACTGCTCTTGGAGCTTTTGGTTTAGGGCTTTTTTATATTTTTAAGACCTTGCTATTTGGTGAAGCAATACAAGGTTTCCCGACACTGATTACCGTTATATTGTTTTTCTCAGGCGTACAGTTATTATCGATTGGCATTTTAGGCGAATATATCGGACATATGTTTATCGAATCAAAACAAAGGCCGCTGTATTTCATCAAAAAAACCTACACTGCTAAATTAGATGACTAAAACCTTCAGTAAGCTTTCCTTAGCCATTATTTGTATTGCGATTTTAACGCGCCTGTTCGGTATTATTGAATATCCGCTACACGATCCAACCGAAGCGCGTTATGCAGAAATCCCACGTTTAATTATAGAGACTGGCAACTGGATTATGCCACCGTTTGATTATGCTGTACCTTTTTGGGGTAAACCGCCACTGACATTCTGGCTAACAGCGATCTCATTCAAGCTTTTTGGTTATTCTGAATTTGCTGCGCGTTTGCCAGTCTTTTTATTAGCTGGCGTCGTGTTATGGCTGAGCTACCGCTTCACTAAAGTAATACAGGATGCGGATAAAGCAGCCTTCAGCAGTATCGTATTATTAAGCACCGCACTGTTCTTTATTGCCAGTGGTGCAGTGATGACCGATATGGCTTTATGCCTGTGTATCAGTTTATCCATGATCAGCTTTTGGCATGCCTTAAACAATCCAGATGCACAACAAGCCAGAAAATGGAGCTATTTATTCTTTGTTGGTCTGGGCTTTGGTTTATTAGTTAAAGGTCCTATTGTTGGCGTATTAGTCTTATTACCCCTTATCGCCTGGGTTATTCTAGAAAAACAATGGCTGGCCGCCTGGCAGCAGATACCCTGGTTTAAAGGTTCTGCACTGATGCTATTAATAGCGGTACCCTGGTATATCATCGCCGAAATTGATAGCCCCGGGTTTATCAATTACTTCTTAGTCGGCGAACATTTTAAGCGTTTTGTCGATCCAGGCTGGCATGGTGATTTATACGGTGTTGCGCACAAGCATCCACGCGGAAAAATCTGGCTGCTATGGCTATTTGCCAGCTTCCCCTGGTCTTTGATATTTTTAGGCAGTGTCTTAAGCTGGCCATTAAGAAAAAACCAGACGATTACTCTCAAAAATATCTGCCAGGGAAGCACTCATAGCTATCTCCTGTTGTGGGCTATTGCGCCTATGGTTTTTTTCACTTTATCGGGCAATATTCTTTATACCTATGTCTTACCCGGGCTACCTGCTTTTGCGATAATGGTTACTGAAATGCTTTGTCTACGCTTTGACATCAAATCGATCATGCAAAGCAACTGGCTGTATGCGGGGCTAATCATTCCCGTTGCTGGCGTATTGTTTATGGGGCTAGTATGGACGGTGCCTGAAAAATTAAACTTTGAGAAAAACCAGAAATATTTAGTTGAAATTTATCAAAATTCCAGGCAATCAGATAATAGCCAGCTATCTTATGCAGGGGAGCGTTTGTTTTCTATTGACTTTTATACTCAAGGCCAAGCTGGGCGTATAAAATTAAATGAATCATCAATAGCTGCATTAAAAACTAATGCCGTTGAAGATTATTTAATTGTACAAAAAAACAATATCCCCAAACTACCTGACAGCTTATTACAAAACTTTGAACTCATTGCAGAGTACCGAAAATATGCACTGTTAAAAGAAAAATAATCAACATATGAACCGCAACAACTTCTTTTACACTTTTTTTCGTTATTTTATTTCCGGAGGTCTGGCAACAGCGGTACACTTTTGCGTGTTGCTTGCTCTGATCGAATACCAGCTAACCACGCCTTTACATGCGAGTATGATCGGTGCTGCCTGTGGATTTTTAGTTAATTACCATATTCAATTTCACTGGACATTTAAAGTGAGCGGCCCACATAGTCGATTTTTCATTCGTTACCTAATTGTTAGTGCTAGCATGTTCGGGCTCAATGCAGCAATTTTCTGGCTAGCGACTACCCCTGAATTATTTGCATTATTAAAGAATCTCCCCTATCCTACGCTAATCCCGCAACCCAAAAATATTGCTTATTTGTATGCACAAGTGATTGCCACAGGTATCGTTTTTTTATGCAATTTTCTGGTTAACCGCTATTACACATTCAGGCCCATTAAACAACCAAAACCTGTACAATTATAATATTTATTTCGACAAGGTAGCATGATGAACCCGGAATCTCTCAGTTTTATCTTTCTCAGCGCGTTTTTGATTAATAACTTCGTGCTAGCGATGTTTTTAGGCCTATGTCCATTTGTCGGTGTTTCAGCAAAACGCGACACTGCCTTTAATATGAGCCTGGCTACTGCTTTTGTCATGTTTGTTAGTTCTACCTGCGCATATGGTATTAATCTGGTGCTAACGGCGTTTGATCTGGAATTTCTTCGTCTTATCAGCTATATTGCTTTGATTGCCTCGTCTGTTCAATTAGTTGAAATGGTGCTCAAGAAATTTAGCCCCGCTCTATTTAGAGCTTTGGGTATATTCCTGCCTTTAATTACTACTAATTGCGCCATTTTGGGCGTTGCGCTATTTCAAACTTCGCGTGAATATGACTTTTTGCAATCGGTCTCATTTAGCCTAGGCGCAGGTGCAGGTTTTGCTCTGGCGATCGTGTTAATGGCTGGAATACGGGAAAAACTGGAATTATCTAATTTACCCAATATCACCCAGGCCGCCGCATTAAGTATGATGCTGGCAGGAATTCTATCCCTGACGTTTATGGGCTTTGCCGGTCTTGGTGGCGCGACTGCATAAAAAGGACTTCAGTCCGCTAATACTAACTATCACAACTAATGTTGATATAGTTAGTGGAGTACAATAGCTTTAGCTATTGCTGTTAGGGAAATAGCTAAAGCTATTTCGCTCTTAGCGCTATTTGCCTCTTAAGTAGGTGTCTTACAAAAATCATGGAGAAAACAAATGCTAAATTTCATTATTGCAATAGCTGTGATATTTGGACTGATGATCGCCTGGATTTATGTCCAGCAATTTGCTCGAGAATATGCAGCTAAACACCCTGAATTTGGTGCCATGAAAGAAGAAGGATTAGGTTGCGGAAAAAACTGTGGTTGTAAGGGCGGCGTGTGTGAGAAATAAACCTTGGCCTTCCAACCTGCCTGGTTAAAAAAAAACTCAACGAGTAACATACTGCCTTAAAATCAAGCATTTTACCCTGTACAAACAGCATTAACTCGTTTGCGTGTTCTAAACCGTTAAAAGTAGTGATTATCCGTGATGTCTTTTATTTTCAAAATTCAGGGTATAAAGTGATGAAACTATAGACTATATAATATTAAAAATAATAACTATGTTCTATGCACCTGGGTTGGAAAGCTTATAGACACTAGCCTGACGGATTTTTAGGCCCACTCATATAGTCTAATTTTAGCTATCAAAGCCTACGTAGGCTCGACCTCAGGTATCTTTATATCACTTTTTAAAACGTATATATTTTCTATAAGGCGAACCATGCTTCCAGGTAAATGCCTCGGTGTAATAATGCATCAAAGAAAAATACCCAATCAAACCCACTGTCACTGCCTGCCTGACTTGCATATCGAATAAAAATTGCGTAAGTGTATCAACCCACTGATCACCATACTCTTGTAAAAGAAAGGTCAAGGCAAAGGAAAGCAATGGCAGCACGATAAATACATTGAGCTTTATTTTTGTTGCCCAGCGATATAAAAAATTCTGTGGATGCCCTGCATGCTTATTCACATCATGCGTCACATAAAAAATATAAGCCGTTGCATCATGAACAAGTCGTGGAATTAAAATTGCCAGAAAATAATATTGCTGTATATAAAAATAAAAACTGGTAATAATCAATAAGGAATTCGCCCACATAAATAAGCAACCAAACCGGGTTTTTACATACCGCTGACACCAGAAAGTACTTAATAGTAGGCAGATAATAAGTCCACCAGCCGCCTGTTTAACCCATTCTGCCTGTTGAACGCTTAAAGTATCTTTTAAAAAAATCCCCATATATACGCTAATGCCTGCACCTATACTTAACCATAATAACAAGTAAAACGCCCAGTCAGGCAATTGATAAATCCCTCGCCCTACCCCATGTTGCTGTTTTAACACATGATAAACAGTCCACGAAGCGACCATAATATAAAGCACATAATACGAAAGCACCTGACTCGCTATGGAAAAAAACAGCATGAGAGCCAGGGTCATAAACAGAATTTTTTTCTGATAAAAACTGAAATAGTCCTTATTAGTCGTTAATAATATGGCACTGGCAAGAATATGTGGCGTACCAAATAGCAATTGAAATACTATGAAGTGACTTGGGCTACTCGGTAAATATCGCAATAAAGCACCACCAAAAGCGTAACTGTCGGTCAGTTGTAAAATCACGCATAGAGGGATAATGACATATAAGCTCAGCAACAACTTATAAGAAACGGCAAGCGGCGTATTATCTTGCATAGATTGAGTTGAGCTGGCAGTCAGAGTGGTCATACTATTTTTTTATTATTGTTATTGTCTTATGCTAACGTTACACTGTTTCAACTATAAATTTCAAGCCCCGCTCTGCTTTTATGTCCTTTGCACTACACCCAGCACTAAAAAAAGATTGTATCGAACTCGGCCAGCTGAAGTTATGCCGTGTTTTACTGATGAATGATAGCCAGTTTCCCTGGCTGATACTGGTACCCGAACGAGAGAATATCAGCGAAATATACCAGCTTTCTGTCGCCGATCAGCAACTTGTAATGCGTGAATCCAGCTATATCGCAGAGCAACTGGCAGCCCTTTATCATGCCGACAAGATGAATATCGCTGCTCTAGGTAATATGGTACCGCAACTGCATATTCATCATGTGGTTCGATATAAAACCGATAAAGCCTGGCCAGCACCTATCTGGGGAAAGTTTGATGCACAAGCCTATACGGCAAAAGACCTTAAAAATACGCTAGACCTGCTTAAAGAATTAATAAATAGTTCAAGAATAAAATAGCTTTTATTCCCTTATTGTTCTGCTTTAAACTCAGAGTGTGTGAAAAGCATGCATAAAACTTTGCTACAAAACGCTACTTTGTAAATCATTTTTAACAACAGAAAAAGCGACCATCACCAGCAGCCGGATTTTATAAGCGTAATCCACCTAGTAGATCAGACACTACAAAACCCGAGGTTACGGCACCTTCATGTAAGCCATCATAAAGATAGGCGCCGGCATGGCAGGTATTATTTTCACCGTTTGTTTCCAGAATCTCCTGACGATAACGGATAGCCTCAACATTATAAGCCGGAGTTGTATGATGCTGTATATCGATCACTTTTTCGGACGCTATTTGTTGTTGCAGATTATAGGCAAGACTAAAATGGGTATTTGACTGGGCATCTATGCCACATAAGCGGTCTAAATAAGCATTGTAGCCACAACCTTGATTGTCTTTATTTTGGAAAAGATCAAATTCACAGAAATAAGTGACGCCGAAATTTTTGTATATTGAGGTATCGGTATGAATCACCGTATCCATAACATTTTCTTTCCAGGCCTGAAAGCGCTTGATTTCGTTTTCCGAAGGATCTTTCAATAAGCTCAGTACCTGGTCTGGAGTCGTAGCGAAAATAATTTTGTCAAAATGCTGCTGCTCGCCATTAAGCAATTTTATTTGCACCCCGGTTGCAAACCTGGTCACATTCTCAAGCTTTGCATCACAATGAATTGTGCCACGAAAATCCACCAGGATTTTTTCTATGTAGGTATAGACGCCTCCCTCAATGCGATCCCACTTGGTAAACATGCCAGAATTTCCGAGTAATGGCATGCCGATTTCCGCCGGAAAATCATCAATCGCCTCATAAGGCATAGAATAAGCGTACATAAGTAGCATTTTCAGCCACCTTGCACTGATATTATTGCCTAAATAGTCTGAGACCGGACGTTGGCGAAATGAACCAGGGGAAGAGAAAGTTATCCTGGCAAGAAAATATAAGTAGGAGAACATAATAGGAGTCTGCTTAAGGGTCTCGAAAACCTGCTCCCATCTGGTTTTGCAACCGTAACGGATTGCTCCAGAGGATTTGTAATAATTCCCATTAGCGAGAAAAAGTTCACTGGAAACCGGTATCTCTTCGAGTTTAACCTGAAGTTCATCCATTAATTTATGAAAATTCGGGAAATTATCACGCTGAAATTCGATCACCCCATTATCAAGAGTCATTCGATGATCCAGAGAGTCACAGCGAATATTTTTATTCAGCGTGCGTATATTTCCACCCAGAACCGGTGCTTTTTCGAACACCGTGACATCGTGCACTTTATCCAATAGATAAGCGGCTGTCATGCCAGCCGCACCGCCGCCCACTATGGCAATTTTCATGACAGATCTGCGTCTAAGACCGGGTCGCCTGATAATTTCTCATACAATGTGCAACCTGTTCTAATAGTGCCGGTAAAACTTGGCGCACCTGATGACGCATTACAAAAGTAGAAGTTCTTCAGCGAAGATCTATGATCCAGGCGCCCGGCGGAAAAATTTTTCGGCGTCAGGTTCGATCCATAAGAGTTCCCCTCGGGGGCATAACAGAAACTTTCATTGGTAGTTGGGCTGCCGGTCATTTTAAAGACTATAAAATCCCGAAAATTAGGTACGTATTTTTGCTCTATGATGTCAATCATTGAGTCAAAAATTTGTTTTTTCATTTTCCTATATGCACCCGCATCACGAATCTTCAGGTCGTGAAAGTAGTGGTAATTGGCAACCGTTATAAACTGAATGATCTGTTCTCCTTCCGGGCAATCACCAGGATCATCGGTAAGAAATCCCGGCGTAGTTACGCCAAAACTGGGAGCGCTATAATCGGCTCGATCATACATATCATCAAAAGCCTTATTTAGATCGGCTTGTTCACTATGAAATAAGTTCCAGCGGCCAAAACCGAAATCACTTAAATCAATGCCTTTGACGACACAATAAGCGACAAAATTCGAAGCTGAATAATCATAATCAAGTTTGGCCCGTATCGAACTGGAAAATTTATCTTTACCGATCATCGCGGCCGCATGTTGAGGATCAATATTACAAATAATATCCTGGCCATAATACTCTTGAAATACGGTACGATCTTGCACGCCTATGGTTTTTACACCAGTCACTCGATTTTCATCAAGGATAAAGTCCGTTACCTTTTGCTGGTAAATAATTTCCCCGTCATTTTCCACAATGACTTTAACTAATGAATCTATGACGTGTGCAAAATGATGAGTTGGGTAATAGGCGCCCCGGCAATATCCTGTAAACAGAGCCGTCCAGGCAAAGAAAGAAAGTTTTTTGGGAGGCAATAGAAAGTCCGGCCACTGAAGAGCTAAAAGGGTTTGCGCCTCTAGCGGTAATTTAAATGCATCAAATACATCCTGCAACGTAGACTTGTGATATTTAATAATTCGCCAATTACTAAGCGCATGGCTCAACACATAAGCAATACCTGGATGTTCTGGAAGTTTTTTTATTTCAGCAGCGGTGAGCCATACTTCATTGATAAAATTGCGTATTGGACCGGCATGCTCAGGAAATAGCTTAGCCAGGCGTGCCGATAATTGTTCTTTATCAAAAGGGATATCCAGCTCGTATCCCGGTATACGCATATGATCGTAACCGTTCGCATCGTACTGCTCAAATGTAACCGCCTGTTCAAGACCCAGTTTCCTGAGAAACATGTTTACTGTTTCCCCTGCTCCGCAATTCCAGACATAATGCAGTTGCGCATTAAACCGGTATTTATCACCTTCAACAAAGGTATGACCGTACCCCCCCGGGAATTCATGCGCTTCAAGAATCGTTACTTTCTTTCCGGCCTTGGCCATTAATGCCGCAAAGGATAAACCGGCAAGTCCGCTACCCAGTATCAGATAGTCGGGGGCTGAATTTGACTGTGTGTTTGGCATCTTGGCACCTACGGGGATAAATTAATAATTAATTTCGTTTAATTGAGTCTGTACTAAGCAGACAGAGCATCCGCGAGGGCTCGCAGTATCTTTGCCCCATCGCCTTGCCATGCACTGCCGTGCATACATGCAAGCGTTGTTGGTTCGGTGGCAGCCAGGCGTTCAAGCATCACATCTGCATTCCTGGTGTGTGAAAAGTAATCCATTTCATGCCGGAAGGCTTCACTGGGTCCGAGAATATCCGCTTCTGTAAGCGCGGGTAAATCCCTACCGCCCTGGGTAAAAAGATCTCCGCATAGCAATGTCCGTGTTCGTTCTTCAGTCAGAAAGCCACATTCCCAAGCATGTGGTAAATGTGGAGTGTCAAACCAGCGCACGCAATGTGTACCCAGAGAAATCGCCTCACCGTCAGCGATGGCACGAGGAGCTCGATCAGCAAGATCTTCAATTGAGACCATGGCTGCAACTGTACCACAGAGGGGCATGGACTGAGGGGCTACGGCAAGCCATTCGTTAAGTGAGCCGCACTCGTCCGACTCTACATGAGAAAAAGCTATATAGCGCAGTTGCTCGACCGGAAGTAGGCTCTGAACAGCTTCACACACAAGAGGAAACATCTTTCGTGGCCCCGTGTGAAATAACAAGGGTTCATCATCGACAATGAGGTACTGATTAAATGAAAAACCACCTCCTCCCGGAATGATTACTGGGGTATTGATGCGATAAATCCCGTCGGAAACTTCATGTACGTTGGTTCCCGACTCACTATTTGTAATGCTCATGATACTCTCCTCACAATGCAGACCAGCGCAACAATTAAAACAGAATTAGTTGATTAATCTCTATTGTTGTTCGGCCGTTCTTGATTAATTACAGCATACACCATTTATAATAAAATACATGAGCAAAATAGTTCAAAAAACCAATTAACTTTTTTCTAATCCAGATTATTCAACTTTCTTATACAGCCGCTTAGCTTACGTCAGTATTTTTTAAAACTAGTTGCCGATAATTCTTAATCTTCAACAAGCCATGCGCTTCAAACCCCGAAGCAGTTCTATGATACTTGTCAATGCGCATCATAGAATAGGACACGGCGAAATTCTTCTAAACTTTTAACTTTCGGATTATCATATGATTTTTTTGGAATTGATCGTCGTTCTCAGATAATGCAATATTCGTCGCACATTGCGCGCTAGCTTTTTAGTTAGTACTTCAACGAAAACAACTATTACCGTTTTAAATCAAATCATTATGATAGATTAACATCTAATATTTCCCTTGTGTCAGAATAGTTTTCGCCTTATTTGAACCTAAGAATCATAACTTCAAACAAAGAGCGTACTAATCACCAAGGTTTTGGACAATTTACCTGATGGCAACCTCTAAAAATGCGTTTCGATATTGTATCTACAAAATCCACTCATGCCGGGTTCCTTTCACACTGCATAGATGATAGAACATAAAATTCGTCAAGCAATGATCCAGAGGGATTGCATTTATACATTAGGTGGTACTGTTGAAATGGATGAATTTTTAAAGGAGGCAAGCAATCATTGAATGATCAACGATCAAAAGGCGACAATAAAACAGTCTTCCGGATAACTGTAGAAGAAATTTCTTATGGGTCCGAAGTGCTTGTCATTTGCAGAACTTGATACAATTTCAGAAGAGCATGTGGTTCCTGCAGTAAAAACATGGGTATCGTAACCTGATAAATCAGGTATATATGTTAAGGCTGAAATGAAAGCCTATAATCACGCGCGCCCAGTTGAGATGAGATATTCAAGAAAAAAACGCGAGAATTTAAAGTGGGTTAATATTATTTTTTTCAATTTAAAGCGGTATCTCCTAGCCAGCCTTCATGAAATGTTTCCTAAAATACAGAAAAGTCATTCTTGCTGAGTTTGCTTACCTTTTAATCGAAGATATTGGTCAAATCAAGCCTTTGATAAGCTTAAGTTCATACAAATCCTGCGCCTTTACCTGTGTTAAGCGCCGAATCAGACAATAAACTATTCATTTACTGATTGGCCCCCATCTATTTGACTAAATAAGTCTGACGACCATCCAAGATGAAGTTTATCGGTTCATTTAATCAGTGGCTTTGCGAGAGTATATCTACAGAAGACTAGAATCAGTAATCAGCTTGTTACAAACAAACCACAATGAGCCAGGAATAAATACTAGATTAATCATGCTCAGGTTTATAGACAATTTTATTAAGCGAGCAAATCGATTAATAGGGCCTTTAACTGTTCTTGTTGTCTCTGTAGATTTAACCGGTTTGCCAGGATAATTGATTTCAATTCAGTTAATGCGGTATTAAAATCATCATTTATAATCAGATAATCATACTCTGCATAATGGCCTATTTCATTCACCGCATCCTGCATACGACGGTCAATAACAGCCTCGCTATCTTGCCCGCGCTCTTTTAATCGGCGGCGCAAAACTTCTGTAGAAGGTGGTAATATAAAAATACTGATGGTATCAGGAAGTATGCGCCGAATTTGTTCTGCACCCTGCCAGTCTATTTCTAAAATTACATCTTTACTGCTTTTTAGACTTTGTTCGATTGAGCTTTGAGCCGTGCCGTAAAAATTATCAAATACCTGTGCGTATTCAAGAAAGGCTTGTTGATTAACCATTTTTTTAAAGGTATCAACTGGCGTGAAAAAATAGTCAATAGTGTCAATTTCACCAGGCCTCTGGGCGCGTGTGGTGTGCGAAACAGAGACTATCAATTTGTCCATATGAGGGATAAGTTTCTTGATTAAACTGGTTTTACCTGCTCCAGAAGGTGCTGAGATAATAAAAAGTTTACCTTTGTTCATATTGCTACCTTTACTCTATATTCTGTGCTTGCTCGCGCATTTGTTCAATCAGAACTTTAAATTCGATAGAAATCGCCGTCATCTCTTTATCCGCTGATTTTGAGCCTAAAGTATTCGCTTCTCTATTCATTTCCTGCATTAAAAAATCCAGACGGCGACCAATAGGCTCACTTTGCTCTAAAATACGTAAGACCTCTATGATATGCGTGTCTAGTCTATCCAGTTCTTCATCTACATCTAGTTTTTGAGTTAACAGAACCATTTCCTGTTCCACCCGGTCGTTATCAGGTTCGGTGACTAATTCAGCAATATGATTTTTAAATTTAGTGCGTAAGTGCTCTAAAACCAAAGGCATCCGATTTTGTGCCTGCTTAAGTAACTTCTGCATTTTTACGCAGCGGCTGGAAATTAGCTCGCTAAGCTGAGTGCCTTCTCGATGCCGTGCCAGTATTAAATTATCGATGGCTGTTTCTAATAATTGCACTAAGGCTTGTAATAAGGCCGTTTTATCACTTTGTTTTTCAATTTGTATGCCTGGAAAGGCTAGAACTTCAAGCGCTGAAAAGGGTTGAGGCCTATCCATCAACTGTTCAATGCTCTGAGTGGTTGATAGTAAAGCTGAGATAGCATCCATATCAATGCTTAGCTCTTGCTGCGCTAAACTATGCTTTTTGAAACTAAGGCTACATTCGATTTTTCCACGCTTCAGATTATCACTAATGATGTGACGTATATCTGACTCTGCAAAGCGAAATCGCTCGGGAATTTTTAAAATGATGTCACAATAGCGATGATTCACTGAACGTAGTTCGCAGTTTATCGTCAAGTTTTCAAAATCCATTTCGCTATTGGCAAAAGCGGTCATGCTATTTGTCATTTGTCAGGTCCTATTAAGATGTATGTGTAAAAAAAGGTGTTGTAATAATTGTTCTGTATCTGCCATACCTTGCTCAAGGTTTTTAATGATTTCCGGCATAGTAATTTCACCGGCAGACTTACCGGCTGCCCAATTAGCAATAACAGCACAACAGACATAAGGAATTTCCAGTTCTTTGGCAAGTGCTGCTTCGGGCATGCCTGTCATGCCAACTAAGTCACAGCCATCACGCTCCATGCGTGTTATTTCCGCCGATGTTTCCAGTCTAGGTCCTTGAGTACAACCATAGACTCCATTAGTCTGAATATTTAGTTGTAGCATTTCAGCACTGTTAATTATTTGCTGGCGTAGATTTTCATCATATGGAAAGGTAAAGTCAATATGATTGACTGCTGCATGGTCTGCGGCAAAAAAAGTATGTTCCCGGCCGTAGCTATAATCAATAATTTGCTCGGGAATGGCAATACGCGCAGGATACATTTCAGGAGTAATGCCTCCTACAGCAGCAACAGCAATAATTTGTTCCGCTCCAGCCTGTTTTAAAGCCCAGAGATTGGCGCGATAGTTAATTTTATGTGGCGCAATAGTGTGGGGATCTCCATGGCGTGCCAGAAAAATGACTTTTTGCCCACAAAACTCGCCTATGCTACAAGGAGAAGAGGGTGAGCCGTAGGGAGTCTGATAATCTTTTTGTTCAATAATTTTTATCGATTGCATTTGAGTAAGCCCAGAGCCACCGATAATTGCAGTTGTTTTCATTTTATGGAATAAGGTCAGAGGCAGTTGTCATTGGGTTAATGATTTTAAATTGGGGCCAGGCAGCCAAGCTAAATTTCCGCACAGGCATAGATCCCGGCCGCATTACGTAAATACCCCTTATAATCCATGCCGTAACCATATATATAGTGATTTGCAACTGACAAGCCTATAAAGTCAGCTTGTATCGGTTTTACTTTAGCAAGCTGTTTTTCGACTAATACCGCGCTATAAATCTGGCTTGCCCCTTGTTCCTGGCAGTATTGGTAAATAGCTTGAAGCGTGATTCCTTCATCAAGAATATCATCAATAATAAGTATGTTTCTATTTTGCAGAGAACCTGTCGGCCTCTGTATCCAGTTTAAATTACTACCACTGGTTTGCTGCCCATAACGGCTGACATTAATAGCATCGATTGTTAAGGGAAAGTTAAGCCTGGTCATCAGCTTGCCTGTTACCACAATACCGCCATTCATGACACAGAGTAAGACTGGATTAGCATTAGCCAAACAAGCATTAATGTTTTCTGCCATTAAATCTATGGCATTTTCTACTTCATTAACCGAGAACAGTAAACGGGCGTTTTTTTGTACCTGTTTAATTTCACTAAGCATGGCAATTAGACAGCTTGGTTAACAGCTTACTCACTGCTTGCCATCTACTGCTATTTTTAAGCTCTTGCGCAGTGAGACTGTGCCTGCCTAGCATAGCCAGTAAGCGCGCTTGACGAATCGGGCTAGATTCAATCGGAGTGCTCTCTAAAACCTGTTCCGCCGCAGTTTCATTGTTACATACCAATATCATATCGCAGCCTGCCTGACGGGCAAGTCTGGCCCGTTCAGTGAAATCACCAACACAGGCTGCACCTTCCATGCTCAGGTCATCACTAAAGACGGCACCATTAAAACCCAATTGTTTGCGTAAAATCTCGTTTACCCAGATAGCAGAAAATCCGGCAGGTAACTCGTCAATCGCAGGATAAACTACATGTGCAGGCATGATGCCCTCTAACCCTTCGTCAATCAATTGTTTAAACGGTAGAATATCTTTACTATAAATACTGTCAAAATCCCGTTCATCAACCGGTAATGCCAAATGAGAATCCAGAGCAACCGCGCCATGTCCCGGAAAATGCTTGCCAGTAGCGGCCATTCCTGCACTATGCATGCCTTTTCTAAAACTGCTGGCGAGTTGACAGACTAGTGCGCAATCTTCTGAAAAAGAACGGTTACCAATAATCTGGCTAACACCACAGTCTATATCTAGCACTGGTGCAAAGCTAAAATCAACGCCTAGTACAAGTAATTCAGATGCCATTAACCAGCCGGCATCTTCGGTTAATGTCGAGTTTTCTGCATAAGCAGCAACCGGTGGTAAACGCGTAAATCCATTTTGAAAGCGTTGCACCCGCCCACCCTCCTGATCAACTGCAATCAGTATGGCCCCCTTTCTTGCGGCTTTGATTTGTTGGCACAGTTCCGCTAACTGCAGTGGTTCAGCATAATTCCGGGCAAATAAAATAATAGCCCCAGTATTCGGATGGGCAATTTTTTCTTTATCATATTGACTGAGCGTAGTGCCAGAAATATCAATCATGATAGGGCCAATGGGAAGCTGTTTTTTCATTTTTCTGTGCGAGTGTGTTAGGTTTTTTAGCTTAAAAAAGTATAGTAGCCAATGTATTGATAAGATAAAATAGACAATTATATACAATCTTTGCTATCATTATCAATTTAAGTACAAAAAGTTTTATTATCAGGCCACTATTTCAACAAAACTATGCAGAGAAAAATATTGTCCAGACTAATTAAAATACTAGCATTTTTGATGATTTCTGCTTTCCTGTTTATCAGTTGTAGCGAAACTGATCCGGTAATGAAAGATATACGTCGACAGGATAAATTAATTGTACTGACACTGAATTCACAAACAACTTACTACCTTGGCGCGGATAACGAACCTGCGGGATTTGAATATGATTTGACTAAAGCTCTGGCGGACTCACTGAATGTCGAAGTGGAATATAAAGTGCTCGATAATATTGAAGATTTGCTGAATGCTATCAACACTGGTGAAGGTCATATTGCGGCAGCAGGATTGACTCGAACAGATACGCGTGAACAGAAGTACATTTTTGGCCCTGATTATAAAGCAGTGCAGCAACAAGTTGTTTGTCACCGTCAGTCTATACTTCCTAACGATACCAGTGAATTAATAAACAGGTCAATACTGGTTGTCGCTGACAGCAGTTATGAAGAGGCGTTGCAAGAGCAACAACAAGACTACCCGGAACTAAAATGGGAAACCACCAGCGAGCTATCAGCTGAGCAAATACTGGAAAAACTGGTCAGCAAAGAAGTTGATTGTACCATAGTGGATTCCAGTGTATTTTCCTTGAATCACCGTTATTATCCCGATTTAAAAGAGGCATTCCCGTTTTCAGAAGAACAGAGTCTAGCCTGGGTGCTGCCTCCAGATTCCGCTGCTTTCAAGCAATATATTAATGACTGGTTTGAAAAAACAGAAAGCAACTCGGCTTTGAATATCATCGATGAACGCTATTATGGCTACGTTGATATGTTTGATTTTTATAATAATCATATTTATTTAAAACGAATTAAATCGCGGCTACAAGAATACGGATCTGCCTTCAGAGAAGTCGCAAAACAATATCAGATTCCCTGGACTTTACTGGCAGCCCAGTCATATCAGGAGTCTCACTGGAATCCCGAGGCGCTCAGCCACACCGGCGTTAGAGGGTTGATGATGTTGACCGAGGCGACTGCTAAAGCAATAGGCATTAAAAAACGTACTGATCCCCACCAGAGCATTAAAGGAGGCGCAAAATATCTGAACCAGATGCTAAAAAAAGTGCCTGAGGATGTTGCAGCAGAAGATCGGATATGGTTTGCTCTGGCTGCTTACAATATCGGTTTTGCACACCTGCTGGATGCCAGAAAACTGGCCAGCGAATTAGGTAAAAATCCGAGCACCTGGCTTGATGTAAAAGAAGTATTTCCGCTATTAAGCCAAAAGAAATATTATAAAAATTTAAAATATGGCTATGCTAGGGGTATGGAGCCAGTCAGATATATTGATGGGATACGTTATTATCAGGATGTATTGGTCAATTCTCTGCAGAGCGCATAAGTCATTTGAGCGGGGAGTCGCTATTTTTGCGAAAGCTTGTTCGTGGGCTTCCTGCCCTAACAAGCAGCAAAAAACTACGCGATCACTATTGCCTTCGGCTGCCTCGATTCGTCCTGCGTACGTGCCGCTACGTCACATCATCGTATACTCGATGCTGACTCCGCAGCACTTCCACAAATGACTTTACGCCATGTCGTAATG